>Ga0335081_10000025_pt1 | contig 267403 bp, 225 predicted proteins | sample Lox_Sample_35_FD_206713 | JGI IMG/M metagenome (GOLD analysis project Ga0335081, IMG submission 206713) | Soil microbial communities from Loxahatchee National Wildlife Refuge, Florida, United States - Lox_Sample_3.5 | ecosystem: Environmental > Terrestrial > Soil > Wetlands | place: USA... | reverse complement strand
TCCACAAAGGCCCTTTATCGCAGCGGTGAACCGCTGCGCCACCCAAACTGAAAAAGCGCAGGCACGGTTTAGAGGAATCGCGCTACGACAGATGACGTGTGGATAGGTGTCGTTTGGCTGACGCGTTAGGCCAGTCAAGCGGGAGATCCTTCGCTGCGCCGGAAAAACAGCTCCGCTCAGGATGACAGAACTACTCAAAAGCGAGGCTAGCGGACCAGCCACTCGGTGGCGGCGTGGAGACGGGCTAGGAGCGTGCTGTAGCTGAGGATGAAGACTGCTACTGTCGCCGCAGAGGCGGCCAAGACGTACCACCGATATTGGCTTGGATGATGAAGGCGGCGCTGGTCGCGCCAAGCGATAAGGCGCTCGACGCGAGCGTTCATGAGCGCAACCGGGCTCTGGATTAGGGCGGCGGTTACATCGACGGCAGCGGGAACGGGGCCGAGGCGAGACATCTTGATAAGGGCAGCGGCGAGGTCCAGAGCTTCTGCGGGGCTGGAGACGGCGGCATCGTCGGCGGCCATCTCGGTGGCCGCGAGCCACGCGGATTCGAGGGCACGCATGCCGGGAAATGCCACGAAACGCAGTACCAGCTTTTTGAGATTGTCGCGGCGGCGCACATGCGCCACTTCGTGGTTCAGCGCAGTTTTTAGTTCGTTAGGCGTGAGCACGAACTCTGCCGCGTTCGATATGAGCACCCGCGGCCTGACAATTCCGGCGGCGGTCATCGCCGGGACTCTCTGACCGATGCGCAGCACACGCACCGGCGCGGAAGCGAAGACTGGCGCGGCATTCAAGGTCCATTGCCGGATGGCGCGGCTCGCTCGCCGCAAGGCAAGCAAAGCATTCCCCACGCCGAATAGCGCGAGGATCGACCCGAACACTCCGAAGACCAGCGGCAGGCCGCCGATCGGCTCATCGATGGAACGCGGCTCCAGCAGCAAGAACGATGGGACGGTGAAGGCCGCGGTGATGATCATCGCCGTGGCTAGGGGGAAAAGCCTTATTGCGAACAGAAGATCGGCTCTGGCCCGAATGCTTCTCACGCGAGAATGAGCGAGCACTTTGCGCCAGGCAAGACCAACGGCGAGCGACAGCGTGCAGTAGACGATGGCGAAGACCGAGAGCGATATGGCGAATCCGCGGGCGGCAAACATCTTAGGTCCTGTCCTTGCGGGAGTCGCTTCGCAGTTCGCGGCGCTTGGCTTCAACCACGCGGCGCAGATCGTCGAGCAATTGCGCGTCGCGCTCGGTGAGTATGTCGACGAGATAAGAGAGCGGCAGAGTGGGAGCTGAGCTTGCATCCAGCAACTGGCGGAACGCTTCCCCGGCCGCCTCGCGTTGCAACTCCTCGCGCGTGAAGCGCGGTGAATAGCGGAAGGCGCGCCCTTCGGCCTCACGAGTCAGCAGATTCTTTTTGAAAAGACGGTCGAGTGTGGTCATCACCGTCGTATACGCAAGATCCGTGCAGGTGCTGGCGACAAGTTCGCGTACCGTCCCGTTGCCGCGCTGCCAGAGGTCCTCGATCAGGCGCCCTTCGAGCGGGCCGAGCTGCGAAGAGGACGCTCCAAAATGGAAGATGCGAGTCATGGGCTGGATAGGGATTTTACCGTAGCGAGACCGCGCGCGTCACCGGGATTCTGCACGATCGGCTCTGCGCTGTTGGCCAGCGCAATTTCTTGCATCTTGACATTCGCTCAAATGGGACACAGAATCGCGCCCGAGCGATCAAGCTGTTCTGAAGTAGCGGAGCGGCAAGCAGGGGGCTTATGTTGAGAACAAAAATGGGCAAGCGGGGTGTGGTTGTCGCATTGATTGTTGCGCTTACGTGTGCGTTTGCGGCGAGCGCTGGTGCTATCACCATCCACGTTCCTGCCGATCAGTCGACAATTCAGGCTGCGATCGACGCCGCCAACACAGGCGATCTGGTGTTGGTATCTCCGGGAACTTACACCGAGAACATCGACTTTCACGGCAAAGCTATCACGGTACGAAGCATGAGCGGGGCCCCGACGACCATTATCGATGGCGGGAATGTCGGTACGGTCGTCACCTTCCAGACTGGCGAAACCACGAAGTCTGTCCTCACGGGATTCACCATCCAGCATGGCAGCGCCTCTTTCGGGGCGGGCATCACGATGCTGGGGGCTTCTGCGACGATCACACGCAACATCTTCCGTAACAACGCGCAGGGCTCAGGAGGGTTCGGCGCCGCGATCGGCGGAAATAGCGCCTCGCCCGTTGTCGAACGAAATCTGTTTACCCAGAACACCTGTGACACCCAATTCCTTTCCGGCGTGGTGAGTTTTGTGAACAGCTCTTCGCCGCTGATCATTAACAATATTTTCGAGAGGAATCCTTGCCGCGCCATTAATATGACGCTGCCCACGGGGAACAGTCCGGTCGTTGCAAATAATACGATTGTGCAGAACAGTGTCGGGGTGCGCGTGGACGCCAGGGTCGTCACCGCGGAGCAGCTCTATGCCAACAACATACTCGTGGGCAACCAGGTTGGGCTGGAAGTGGATTTTCTGAATACCGGCAACGAGCCCACCTGGACGAATAACCTGGTTTCCAGCAACCCAACCAATTATTCCGGCATTGCAGACGAGACCGGAACGAACGGGAACATCTCCGCCAACCCAAAATTTGTGAGTCTGACCAAGCTTAACCTGCACTTATTGGCCGGTTCACCTGCGATTGATGCCGGCACGCTGTCTGTGCCGAAGCTGCCCTCAACTGACTATGCTGGAAATCCCCGCGTGGTGGATGGCAATGGCGACGGTGTGGCTTTGCCGGACATGGGAGCGTACGAATTGATTCCTTAGGAATGTGCATGGCGGCAGGACTCTGGCGACCCCGGAGGGAGTCGAACCCCCAACCCTCAGTTCCGAAGACTGATGCTCTATCCAGTTGAGCTACGGGGCCGTGGTAAGTGAAAAAATAGTCGAGCTTCGCTCGACCAGACAGCCCCTTCGACGCGCTTCGCTTGCTCATGGCAGGCTCAAAAGAGGCGGCTGTCGCTACATAAAATCTTTGGGGTGGGAAACGGGAATCGAACCCGCAACCGCCGGAGCCACAGTCCGGTGCTCTGCCAGTTGAGCTATTCCCACCGCGGAGAGTTCATTATAGCAATTTGGAGTGAACCGGGCGTTGGGCTTCGGGCGTTGGGCGTTGGGCGTCGGGCTTCGGGCTTCTGACCTCGGACCTCAGCCTTCAGATCCAGATTTCGAGATTTCAGATTTCAAGCTGCGCGGCGATTCGCTTACTGCTGAAATTCCCTCAGCGGCTGAAGCCGCTGTTTCCGGGGCGCCTGACGCCGGGCTAAAGCCCGGCTCTTCCACGGTGGCGCGAAGTTCTAGGTGGGAGGGCTGAGGGATCGCTCACGTCCGAGGGCCGAGGGCTAACGCCTGAAGCCCGAAGCCCGCTTTATCCCCGGCCGATGCCTACGTATTCGAATCCCAGGGCGCGAAGGCGGGTCGAGTCGAGCAGGTTCTTAGTATCGACGATCACGGGACTTTTGAGCAGATGCTTGATGCGATCGAAGTCGAGCGCGCGAAACTCAGGCCAGCCGGTGCCAACCACGAGAGCGTCTGAGCCCTCGGCCACGGCGTAGGCGGATTCGCAGTAACGCACGGAGCTGTTAAGCCGGTTCTTGGCTTCAGGAATTGCCACTGGATCGTAGGCGCGCACGCGGGCGCCTTTGGAGACGAGGGTTTCGGCGAGGCGCATGGAAGAGGATCCGGCAACGGAATTGGTGTTGGGCTTGAAGGCCAGGCCGAGGATGCCCACGTCCTTGTTTTCCACGGAATTCAACGCATTCGCGATTTTTTCGACGAGCCGCTCGGCCAGCGTGTAATTCACTTCGCGCGCGGCGGTCAGAACTTTCAACGAGACGCCATTCGACTGGGCAAGTTGCGTAAGGGAATCCATGTCGGACTCGGCAAAGACTCCGCCCATGCCTGCGCCAGGCTGCAGACAGCGGGGAGCAATTTTCTTGTCGAGGCCGAGGGCGAGAGCCAGGTTCACTGCATCCGCATTCACCCGCTCGCACAGCGCGGCCACTTCGTTGATGAAGGAAATCTTGGTTGCCACAAAGGCGGTAGCGGCTTCGCGTACCAGCTCCGCGGTCGATTGATTGGTGACGATCACGGGAACGCCGCGCATAACCAGCGGATGGAAAATCTGTTTCAGCACCTGGACGGCTTCGGTCGAGACTGAACCGAGAATCAGGCGATCCGGCCAGTTGAAATCCTCGACGGCACAGCCATCGGTGAAAAACATTGGTTGAGAAACGATCGTGGCCTGCAGGCCCGCATTCTTTACGGCACGTTCAAGCGCGCTGGCGGTACCGACCGGGGCCGGGGTGACAATGGTGAGGATCGGAGGCTTCGCGGCCAGGCGCGCAATGCGCATGGTGACATCGCTCAAGCCTTCGGGTTTGTCCTCTGCCAGAAAGATGACTTGGGTCTTGCGAGCAAATGATTCGATATCGGTGGAGTAGGCAAGACGCCCGGCCCGTACATTGCGGCGGATGATTTCCTTCAGATTTTTCTCGAAAAAAGGGATGTTGCCCTGCGCCATTTCTACCATGCGCGTGCGATCAGGATGGCAACATGAAACGGGAGTGCCGAAGTCTGCTAAACAGGCGGAAATTACTGTTCCCAGGTACCCCGAACCGTATACACCGATCTGCATCGTGTCTCCTGCCCGGCTGAAAACCGCGTCAGAAGGGGCGTCTGGCGGGCGATCCGGATGAATCTCCTTCTCTGTTTCTACCGCCCGGGGAGCGGGTTTTCAACGCACCGTAGGGATGTGTACCTAGGGCCATCGGTGCATGGATTGGGTAACAGGAGTAACGATTACGGGAGTTCTAATGGGAGACCAATCTCTTGCCGAGAGGGATAGGCGCGAGGTCAACCCAGCAGTTCTGGGCCTCTTCGCGGACAAAGGTCAGGCGCTCGACCAGAATGCGGCGGCTCCCGGAATATTGGCTCCAGCGCTGGTTCGCGATGTGGAAGGCATCTTTCGCCTGTTGTTCGGTCCCCATCTTCACGATCGTGAGGTGAGGAATATACGGCCACTCCTCGCAACAGGCGAGCGTCTCGACGTTGAGGCGGGTGTGAAGCTGGGAAAGCCGCGAGGCTGCTGCATCGACGCGGATGTAGACGGTTGGAGTGACCGGAATGAAGCTGTCGACGACGCCAAGTTGAACTTCAAAGGGCTCCTCGCCGCCGCAGATGCGATCGAGAACCTGTAGTGCCTCGGGCTCAGTACCCTGCAGAATGCGCGGGGGCAGGACGGTGAGATGAGCCGCCAGGTGGGGCTGCTGAGGATGCAGTTCGGTCCGCAGGTTCTCAACGAACTCACCTGTGGGACCGGTCACATACGCCACCAACGCGTAACGCAGCTTCTGCATACCCAAGCAATTGATTATATCGCGATGCGAGGGGCGAGCGACTAGGCCAGAAGTTGGAACAGTGGCGGGTTTTGTTTGTATCGGCACAGCGGTGCATCGATGCTGCGTTTTTGCCTTTCAGTTTTGCTGTCTAGGCCGCGATTCCAGTCTGCGCCCACGACAGCAGGGGCAGCCGGACGTCTCATTTATAATCAGGAAGTCGGGGCGTAGCGCAGCCTGGTAGCGCACCTGCCTTGGGCGCAGGGGGTCGTAGGTTCAAATCCTATCGCCCCGACCATTATTTCCCTTTCAACAGGTTGTAGCCTGAGTCGTTGCAGCGTCCTGGAATTTGACCTTCTGCTTCGGCTCTTCCAAGGCGAGGTTGGCCCTACTCTAAGGGAAGCAACCTCACTCTCAGCGCGGCGAATCCATTCAAAATCATGCTTGACTCTGGAATGCGTTCTAGGGTTGATACTGCTTTGGTGGACAGGATGCTGCGCTGCGGCGAACTTGCAAAGGCGACAGGCGTTAGCGTGGATACGATTCGGCACTATGAACGAATCGGGGTGTTACCGAAGGCTCCCCGCACAGCGTCCGGCTATCGCATCTATCCCGCGCATGCTGTGAATCGAATCCTTATCGTTCGGCGTGCGCTCCGTATCGGCTTCACATTGGCTGAACTGTCGGACATCTTCGAGACGCGGGACGCTGGAGGGGCGCCTTGTCGTCGAGTCTTCGAACTCGCTCAGGTCAAACTCAGGGGAATTGACGCAGATATCGCGGCGTTGAAACGGACGCGACGGTATCTCGCCGTGATTCTCACAGAATGGGACGCCCGGATGCAAAAGGCAGGTGGTCGGAAGGCGCATCTCTTGCAATCGCTGACCGATGCGGTTGAGAAGGCAGATAAGACGAAATTTCGGAGGAAACCATGAAAACGATGGGAAGGATTCTCTCGGTCGTGTTGTTCTGCGGGGCGGTCGCAGCACAGGACATGACTTCCTGCCCGATGCACAAGGAGATGAAATCACAGCATCACGCCGATGTCGAAAAGCATGGCGACGAGGCAATGGGATTTACCCACGACAAGACGACACATCATTTCCGCATCCTGCCGGACGGAGGAGCGATTGAAGTCACGCTCAACGACGCCAAAGACGCTGACAACCTGCAGGCGATTCTGATGCACCTCAGGCACATCACGACCATGTTCGCTGACGGCAATTTCTCGATTCCGATGTACGTCCACAGCGAAGTTCCCCCGGGAGTGACGGAGATGAAGGATCGACGAGCGGAGATCACATACACATTTGAAGAACTAGCGGCAGGTGGAAGAGTCCGCATCGTGACCCAGAATCGGGATGCATTAAACGCCGTCCACGACTTTCTCAATTTTCAGATTCAAGACCACCAGACCGGAGATGTGACGCAGCCTTGATAGTATTTTCGACGTGCCGGTGTCTAAGGTCATCGTTCCCGTCAACGTCTTCTTTCTGACCGCGCTCATCAGCGTCGTCACAGCCAGTACATCGTTCATCACTGTGCCTACGATCTGGGGTCCCTGGTGGACGCCATACACGTTCATTTCGAACTGTCGCTGGGTGAGAAGTGCGGGCGGCTGCGTTCCCACGTTAGAATGATCAGGCCACTCCACCGGAGGTTCCCTATGTATGTGCGCCGTGAAATGCTGCTTGCCGGGGCGCTGCCTCTTTTCGTTGTCGCTGCATCCATCGCGCAGGAGCGCTACCATACTCCCGATCCGAATTTGATGGCTCGACTCTCTTACGATAGTTCCGGAGTTGTCCGTCAAGGAGATGTCCGCCATCTCTGTATTGCAATTTCCCGTGATGGACAGTATCGAATTGCGCGGTCGACGGGACACGGCCAGACCCAGCGCCTTCAAGGCAAGATGCCCAAAGAGGAACTTCAGCAGCTATCGGACCTGCTGGCGGCACCTGAGTTCCGAAAGCTGTCGGGCGATCATGGAGGCCTGATTCATCAAGAGGCCGAGACCTTTGCGGCAGAGATTCCGCCAGGTGAGCGATCGAATGCAGATGGAACTCGACGGTGGATTGAATCCGAGATATGGCGTTTGCAGTGGATGAACGGGGACAACGAGAATCCTTTCCCCATATCGGTATCGAAAGTCGTCAGTTGGCTGCAACAATTTCGCCCGCGAGATGGAATACCCTTTGACTACGTTGAGTATCCGGACGTTTGCCCTTCGGGAGGACTGCGTTTGTTACAGCCAGCGGTCGCAGAGAATTCACGCCACTGACGGTCGTGCCCGACCGAGTCGGCGTCGGTCACAATGATCTTTTTCACAATGACCTTACGGAGCACCGGTCGGCTATGAGCGAGATCTCCGGGAATTGGAGCGTAGAGGAAAGGCGCGCTAGCGACCGCCAATACAGCCGCCGTGAAATGCTTCGGGTTGCGGCATTGGGCACGGCTGCACTTCCGCTTTCACTTTTTGCTTCACGTTTCTCTTTAGGAGCCCAGGCGAAGTCGAGATTCGTCGAACCCGCTCGTGTGCCGTATCCAGGCTCCGATGATGCCCTGCTTGATGAGGTCGAGCGCACCGCCTTCGATTATTTCTGGAATGAAGCCGGACAGACCACGGGTCAAGTCAAGGATCGTGCGCTGCTGAACGGCAACGATCAGCGCAAGGTGGCCAGCATCGCGGCTACCGGATTCGGATTGACGGGGATGTGCATCGGCGATGCTCGGGGATATCGCAATAAAGATGAGATTCTCACGCGGGTTCGCGCGACACTGCGTTTTTTGTGGCAGCGGCTGCCGCAGGTCCATGGCTTTTACTACCACTTCATTGACCTGAATTCGGGCGAGCGGGAGTGGCAGTGCGAGATATCTTCGATCGACACTTCCCTGTTGCTCTGCGGAGTCCTGACGGCGCGCCAGTATTTTCAGGACGCGGAGATCCAGGATCTGGCGACGAAGATTTATGAGCGTGTCGACTGGCCATGGCTACTAAATGGCGGCAAGGCGCTTTCGATGGGATGGCATCCCGAGTCAGGATTTCTGGATGCGCGCTGGGAGCACTATTGCGAGCTCATGATGATTTATCTTCTGGCCATGGGGTCGCCGACGCATGCGATCTCGTCGGAATCATGGGAGGCATGGACACGGCCGACAGTGAAGTTTCAGGGCATCGAATACATCTCGGGGAACGATCCGCTGTTCACGCATCAGTATTCGCAGGCGTGGTTTGACTTCCGGCACAAGCGCGACGCCTATGCCGATTACTTCGAGAATTCGGTAAAAGCGACAAAGGCTCACAAGGCGTTTTGCCTGTCGCTGCGCGATGAGTTTCCGGACTACAGCGACCATTTGTGGGGGATCACGGCGTCGGACTCGGCCGCCGGATATCAGGCGTGGGGCGGGCCTCCGCGGATCGGTAAACTGGATGGCAGCGTGGTTCCATGCGCGACCGGCGGCTCATTGCCGTTTCTCTTCGATGACTGCATGCGGGTGCTGCGTACGATTCGCGAGCGCTATGCGAAGGCGTGGGGCCGGTACGGATTGATCGACGCATTTAATCCTCTGACCGACTGGTACAACGCGGATGTGATCGGCATCGATGTCGGCATTACCATGCTGATGGCGGAGAACCAGCGCACCGGGCTGGTGTGGAAGATGTTCATGAAAAACAAAGAAGCGCAATTGGGGATGCAGAAGGCCGGGTTCCGTTCGCAGCATGCGTGATGTGATTCTCATTCTCGCTCTTGCTCTAATCTCTCAAGTTTCTAGTCCTCCTGCTCCTGCTTCTGCTCCTTCTGCTCCCGCGCCGATCAAATTTGAAGACATCGCGAGCAAGGCTGGCTTGCAGTTCGTCACACGAAACTCTCCCACCGCCAACAAGAACCAGATCGAGACCATGGTGGCGGGCGTGGCGCTGCTTGACTACGACGGCGACGGCTATCTCGATATTTATCTCGTGAACGGCGCGGCCATTCCGTCGCTCGAAAAGAATTCTCCCGAGTACTGGAACCGCCTGTTTCGCAATAATCATGACGGAACGTTCACTGACGTCACCGAGCGCGCCGGCCTGGCAGGCGCGGGCTACGGCATGGGGGTTGCGGTTGGCGACTACGACAACGATGGGCGGCCGGACATTTTTCTCGCAAGCGTAACCGCGAACCAACTTTTCCACAACAACGGCGACGGCACGTTCACTGACGTTACAGCAAAGGCCGGCCTTTCCGGCGCAAAAATGAATGGGAAGAAAATGTGGTCGGTCGGCGCCGGCTGGTTCGACTACAACAACGACGGTCTGCTCGATTTGTTCGTGGTGAACTACTGCGTGTGGGAGGTGAACAAGGATCCGTATTGCCCGTTGAAAAGCGGCGTGCGGGGATATTGCCATCCCAAGCTCTACACGTCGCTGCACAACACGCTCTATCGCAACAACGGCGACGGGACCTTTACCGACGTTTCCGAGCAGACTGGAATTTCGGCGCACGCGGGCAAGGGCATGAGCGTTTCGTTCGCCGACTACGACGGCGACGGATTTCTGGATGCCTTTGTCGCCAACGACACGACGCCCGCGTTTCTTTTTCATAATCTCGGCGGGAAGAAATTTGAAGAGGTCGGTGTTGCCGCTGGCGTGGCCTACGCTCCGGACGGAGTGACTCTCTCGGGCATGGGCTCTGATTTTCGCGATGTGAATAACGACGGGCGGCCAGACATCTGGTACACGGCAGTGGAGCACCAGAGTTTTCCGCTGCTCGTTAATAGTGGCAGTGGCGAGTTCGACGATTTGACGATGGCCAGCGGCTTGCGCGCAACCAAGGAAATGTCGGGATGGAGCAACGGCATTTTCGATTTCGACAACGATGGCTGGAAAGATTTGTTCGTCGCGCGGGCCAATGTGCTCGACAACATTATGGAGTTGACGCCGAACCGGAAGTATCCCGAACCGAATTCGATTTTTCGCGGAGTGGGCGACGGCAAGTTTGAAGAAGTCAGCCAGACAGCCGGGGCGGACTTTCAGATTGAGGGCGCGCATCGCGGCGCGGCGTTTGGCGATCTTTTTAACGATGGCCACATCGATGCCGTGGTGACGGTTCTGAATGGCCAAGTCAAGCTCTTGCGCAATGTGAGCGAGAGCGGCAATCACTGGATTCTGCTGAAGCTGGTGGGCATGAAGAGCAATCGCATGGGAATTGGCGCGCAGATTCACATCACAACTGAAGACGGGCGTCAGCAGTGGAATGAAGTGACCACCGCGGTCGGCTATACGTCGTCCAGTGACAGCCGCGTGCACTTCGGTCTGGGCAGAAACGCTAGCGTGAAGACGATTGAGATTCGCTGGCCGAGCGGCATCAAGCAGATTCTGAGCGATGTGGCGGGCGATCGTATTGTGACGGTGGATGAGCCGAGGCAGTAGTTCTTATTGCGGCGAGGGCGCGTCACCCACCGGCACGCGGGCGGCATCTTCTTCGGTGGGCAGCTTGGCGCCGCCGGACTTCTGCGCTTCTTCGTTCAATCGCTGAAAGGTCGCGCGGGCCCGATTCGCATCCTGCTTACGGCCAGCGCGCGAGTATGCCGTGCCCAGGGCGAGATAGATTTTCGCTTCCTTGGGCATGCCCTTCTCGGCAATCTCGAGTTCGGGAATCGCATTGGCATAGTCGTCGACATCGAGGCGAAGCAAGCCGAGCAAATAATGTCCGAAGGCCTGTTGTGGAGCCATCCTCACCGCCTGCTCGGCATACGGGATTCCGACGGCCGAGTCCTGTTTGTATTCCACGGCGGCGATGCGCAGGCGCGAAATCAGATCGTCGGGATGATTGGCGATCTCCTGCTTGAATTGCTCCACGCTGCCCGCTACATCGCGAAGTTCTATTAAAAACAGTCCATACGCATAGTGGACGTTCACGTAGTCGGGATAGTCTTTCACGATCTGGTCGTAAACGGGACGGGCTTCGTCGTATTTTTTTTGCCCGACAAGGCATTCGGCGCGCCCGACTCGCATGACCACGTCGTAGTCGGGCGAGCCGCTGGCGGGCGGCTTCGCGAAGGACATGCGCAGCATCGTCATGCCCAGAGTCGCGGCTGCGTTGTCGCTGGGACCAGCCTGCAAGCAGAGTTGCTCTAGCGTGTCTTGCGCGGCCTGGAAGCTGCCTTTGCGCTGCAGCAGCATGCCCTCGTGATAGAGCACGACTTGCCGGAGGTCGGGATTCTTCTGCAGTCCGAGGCTTTCGCCTTTTTGGATGTGGCGAAGCGCGAGCGCGTCGTGTTTCAACTCAAATTCGCAGAGCCCGAGCATGGCATAGGCCGTGCCATTTTGCGGCTGCTGCGCGATTAATTTTTGAAAGTTCAACGCGGCGTTGTCGTAGGCGTCGCGGTCGTAATAGATCGTTGCGAGCGACCACAGGCCTTCGGCCCACGACGGGCGCAGCGCCAACGCACGCCGGTAAAGTGCAATGGCCTCATCGAGGCGGTCGGCGTCGCGGGCGGCGTCGGCTTGCGCGGATAAAGTGGCGAAGCTGGCGGCGTTCGGAGCTTTGCGCGGCGTTTGGGCCGACAAGTGTGCGCCAGAAGAAAAACAAGCGAGCGCGATAAGGCAAACCGCGACGGCGTGCCAGTAAGACGTGCGTCCCGACAGGAGCTTTCGCTCGGGACTCGGGACCTGCGGCCCGGGACTTGCTTGGGCGAAAAAGCGCGTGGCTGAAAATTTCCCCACAGGTTCAGTCTAAGACAAAGCTGCCGCAGAGTGGATCACACTCTGCGGCAGCACGGGTTTAAGTTGGCACCCGCAGGCCGGGGACGCGCAGTTAAAAGTTAAAGCGGGCCTGCATTTCGATCACGCGCGAACCCAGGGCGCTTTGCGCCTCACCCAGGTGTCCGCTCAAGATGTCTGGTTGTGGGTTCCACAGATTCAGCTTGTTGAACAGGTTATAGAAGTTGATGCGGAACTCGATCCGGCCGTTTTCTCCAATTACCTTCATCGGTGGCAGGCCGAATGATTTACTCAGGGTCGCATCGAGGTCGAAATAACCAGATCCGCGGTAAGAGTTGCGTTGGATGCCCGGCGCGGTCGGCAGAGGACCAAAGGGCTGCGGAGCATTCACCGGCCCCGGTCCACACGCTGGATCCGTATTCTGGAACAGGCAAGTGAACAGTGTCCCCGGAACGACAGTGGGGGGAGTGAAGTACGCCGCCCCATCGACGTGGCCGCTGGCGCGGCCATTTGGTTTAAATAAGCCCGACTGTGCCGATGGCAACAGAACGCCGGATCCCGCGTCGCTGGAAGACCCGCCCGAGTTCTGCCCGAAGCTGAATACCGGATCATACCCGCCCGTGATTTCGCTGTTGCCATAGAAGGGCGTGAACGGGAAGCCGGTATGCGCGTTGAGAATACCGGAGAGACTCCATCCGCCGGCCACTTTTTCCATCCAAGAGTTTTGCCCATGGAACAGAGTTGGTGACCACACTCCATACATCTTGAACGCGTGTTTCACGTCGTAGTCGGACGTGGCCAAGACATTCAATCCGCCCCATTGCCAGTAGGGGGCGCCGTATGCATTGGAACCGAAGTCTTGGGAGTGAGCCCAGCGATACTGAGTATCCAGCTGGAAGCTATTGCCGAAGTTATGTTTCAACTCGAGCAATAGGGCATTGAACGTAGCCGTGCTGTCGTCGGCGTAGATGGTGATGCCGTGGACCACCGGATTAAGGGCTATGCCAGCCGCTGAGCCCGGATTGTAGAGGTTGTAATGCTCCAGCAGATTGTAAGTGTGGCTCCCCTGGTAACCGGCCGATGCTACCCAGTTGTGTCCCAAGTCATATTCCGCGCCCAAGGTGTAGTGCAAGGACTGGGTCGTCGGAAGATTTGTCGGGAAGGCGGTCAGGTCCACCGTGCCTGAGAGCGGAAGGTGGGTGCTGGGATCGAACTGTACGAAGCCGCTCGGGTTGGAAGCAAAGTTGTTCGGGCTCTTCAAGTTCGCGCCCCAGCCCGCGGCGTAGAGAATCGGGCAGCTGTCAGTCGAGGAGTCGCCAGGAATAATCTGGCAGCCCGACAGGTTCGCCCCATTATCCACGAATGGCGGGTTAAACCGCGTGTCACCCGTGTTGGAAGTACTGATGCTGTTGTAAGCGATGCCAAACCCGCCGCGAATCACCAACCGGTTGGAATAGTCATGTCCCAGAAATTGTTTCGGGTTCCAGGCAAAGCCCAGCTGCGGACCGAAATTGCTCTTCTGGGGTGTGAACATGCTGCCGCCGAGGCTCATTCTCAGCCCGGTGAATTCGTTCGCACCGCTTCCCAGCACCACATTGCCCAGCTTCCCGTGCTTTTCCGAGGTGCCGCTGAACAATTCCCATCTCACACCCAGTGTGAGGGTCAGGTTCGACTTCGCTTTCCAGTTGTCCTGGAAGAAGAGCCCGACAATGTTCTGCCGCAGATCCTTACGCAAGGCCGAGGGGATACCCGTGTTGGGATCAAACTGTGCGTTCTCCGAATTTGGAGCATCGTTCAGGAAATCCCACATGTTGTTGAAGTTGTAGCTCGGACGGTCGGCCCAGTAGGGGGCGTCCACGAACAAGGTGCGGGTGAACTCGCCGCCCATCTTCATAGTGTGAGCGCCGTGAATCTTGGTCAAAACATCCTTCGCGGCATAGGTCCATTGGTCGAAGCCGTTGAACGACCCCACGCCGATACCATTCAACTGTGTGCCACCACTTCCGCCTGTGCTGACGTCTCCGATGGCGTTGTAACCGATCACGGGCAGACCAAAGGGAGCGTTCGGATTTTGGCCCAAGTCTTTTTGTGACCATCCGGCGGCATTAACGCGGGCCTCGTTGGCCATGCTGGCGCCGAACGTATGATCCCACAGCAAAGTGGCGGCCTTGTTTTTGTATCCCGAGTGGAAGACGTTCATCTGCCGGTCGCCGTCGCCGTTAAGCCCTGTGGTCGGGGTCGGGACCCAGTAGAAGCTGGCTGCAATCAGGTCCTTGCTGGTCGCGGTGAAGTCCACGCGGCCGTTGTATTGACGGAAGGAATTTTTGGTTGGCTCAATTGTGCCCTCAATAAAGGCAATGTCCGCAGTCGTCGGATCGAGGTTGTTTGCTCCGCCGAGGCCGTCTCCGCCCGTGCCCGGGTCAAACGCCCCGCCGTTGTGATCCTGCGTGTAGAGCCCAGTAGTCAGAGGCGTACCAAGGTTCAGCCCTTGGCCGGGGATCGTGATGCAGTTCACGTTCTCGGTTAGACCGATGGATTGGCAGTTCAGAATGTTGTTACCGATCGCGTCCACCTGCTTACCGCCGTTCGGGGCGACGCCGGGATAGCCCAATATCTGGGCGGCGTTCGTTCCCGAAGCGGCCAGCGAGCGGAACGCATCCGTTTCATACCAAGACCCGCCCGTGTGCTGTTGTGCGTTGTTGAGGATGGTCTCGTAGGAGAAGAAGCCGAACAGCTTGTTCTTAACGATGGGAGCGCCTACCGATCCGCCCCAGTCGTTGAAGCGGTTGTCGTCGCGTGTATTTCCCTGCCCGTATCCGTTGTACTTGGTATAGGCGTTCAAGCCTGGCCGATGGACCTTGAAGTATACGCTGCCGTGCGGAGTGTTGGTCCCGTTCTGCGTGATGACCTGCACTTGGGCGCCACGATAGCGCCCGTTTTCCGCATCGTAATTGTCGGTGACGACTTTGATTTCTTTGATGGAATCTTCATTCGGAGTGATGACGGAGGTGCCGCCCCACGACACGCTGGTGGTTCCGACGCCGTCAATCTGGTAGTTGTTCTCGCCGGTGCGAGCGCCATTCGCCGAAATCTGTCCTCCGTTTTCCGTCTTGAACACACCGTCGGATCCGCCGGTACCGCCAATCGTGGTGGAAGGCAAGTTGTTGGTTCCGCCGCCGGACGACTGAGATCCATCGCCGAACGCGCCCGGAGCAAGCTGCAGGAGCTGGAAGGGATCGCGGCCGAAGGATGGCAGGGCCTGGAATTGGCTGGATTTTATGGTACCGCTGACATCCGCCGACTCTGTGTCGAGGAGAGGCGCCGCATCTCCGTTTACAGACACTGACTCCGAGGCCTGGCCGACGTCGAGCTGGATGTTCATGGCGTTGGCTTGCTCGGCCGTAATGCCGAAGCGCTCAATCACTTTTTTCTTGAAGCCAGACTTCTCGACGGTGATCGAAAATTCTGCGGGAGGGAGCCCATTGAAATTGAAGATTCCCCGATCGTCGGTGACCGCGACCTGCGTCACACCGGTTTCGAGGTTGCGCAGCGTCACATTCGCCTGAGGAACGACGGCGCCCTGCTGATCGGCCACGACGCCCTGAATGGAGCCGCGGTACTGCGCGTGGGCCGCAACGGCGGAGAAAAGGATACAGACAAGCAACACTGGCAGTAGTGTTGAGCGGTTTCGTGTCATGACGCCCCCTGTCGACGCAAACTGGTTGCACTCCCCGAACGTGATGCAGCTAAAACTGAACAAAAGCGTTTTAGTAAAATTTCCTGCAACCTATAGCACAGGCCATTTTCGACAGTCAAGCGCATTGTTTCGAGCAGAAGCGGGCGGTCGCGCAGCTGTAGAGGAACCTAGCACCGGCAGCCCCGCACATTAACGATTTTGTTCGTTGCTGCGGCGACTTTCGTGCCGTGCGCTCCAAAAAGATCAGGAATCCTTTTTGGAACTGCGAGCGCCGTTGGGAGAGGCGGTTGTGTCACGGATGATCAATTCGGGTACGACCATGGTTTCGCCGCCGTGCGAGTCGGGAGTGGAGCGGCGAATGCGGCGGAGCAGAGTTTCGGCGGCGATGCGTCCCATCTTTCTAAGCGGCTGGCGAACCGTGGTGAGCGCCGGACTTTGATAGGCCGCGCTCTGGATGTCGTCGAATCCGACGACCGAAACGTCACCGGGAACCATCAGGCCAGCCTCGCGCAGGGCGCGGATCGCCCCCATGGCGGAAATATCGTTGAAGGCGAACAGGGCGGTAAAACGTTTGTGGGTAGCCAGCAACTTTCTCGTCGCCAGATAGCCGGGTTGGGGACTCGGCGAATCGCCCTGCAATTGCGCAGTCAGGGCAGGGATTACGGGCACGCCAAGTTTCAGCGCCACGCTTTCGATGTTGGCCCAGCGTATCTCGGTGTCCGAACTGAACTCCTGCCCTTTGATGTAGGCGATCTGCCGATGGCCGAGTTGGAACAGATGTGTCAGGGCGATCTCGGCGGCCTGCTCATGGTCGAGCACGACGTTGGTAACGCCCTCGACCTGATTGTGCCCGGAGACAGTGACCACGGGGACAGAGAGAGAAAGCGTCCAAGGCGTATCGACTGCAATCAGCCCGTCGACCGAACGTTCCAGAAAGAGGCGCGGATATTCGTCTATCAGGTCGGGACGGTGCCGGTGGCTGGCAACGAAATAGAAGTAGCCTTCCTGCAGGAGGTAGTCTTCAATGCCGCTCATGACCGAAGCGGAATAACCGTCGCTCACTTCGGGAACGATCACCCCGATGGTAAAACTGCGTTGCGCGCGCAGCGAGCGCGCAAAGAAGTTTGGACGATATTTGAATTTCTGGGCGGCAGCGAAGACGCGGTTCTTGGTTTCCTGCGGAATGGTATCGGCGACGCGAGAGCGGTTGATGACCAACGACACGGTGGCCGGAGCGAGTCCCAAATGCTTGGCCAGTTCCTTCAGGCTCACCGGCCTTCGGCTCATGCGAACCTTGCTCGGGGACTTACTCTTCTTCTCCGTCACGGAGCGAAGTCTCGCATAAACCCAAGATACGGAGCAAGCACGAGCCCTGGGACTCAGTCGAGCATAAGTATTGACATCGGAGGAGAAAACGTTTTTGATACACGACGAAGACCCGTACTAACCCGATTTAGTAAAGAGTGACCGGCGGAGGGCCACGGCCATGAAGTGCGCAGCAGAATCTTCGATCATCCCTGACGCGATCGCTCGCCGCAGCGCTGATTCGCACTGGAGAGGTTCTCTTTGGAAAGCTCTGATGCCACGACTCACTCTTCACATATTTCTGGTCACCAGCGCAGTGGCCCTCGTTCAGCTTCTCTCGGCGGTGCCCCTTCGCGCGCAGAGGTCCGGCATCAACGATCCTGCGCTCGATTCGCGTGTGGAAGCCCTCTTGAAGCAGATGACGATGGAGGAGAAGATCGGGCAGTTGGTGCAGTACTCCGCCGGACAGCCCACTGGCCCGGGAACAGGAAGAACCGATTACGAAGACATGATCGCGCGCGGACAGATCGGATCGCTGTTTAACGTGGTCGATCCGCACCAGATCAACACCTATCAGCACATCGCGGTCGAGAAGTCGCGGCTGCACATTCCAATCATTTTCGGGCTGGATGTGATTCACGGATTCAAGACGGAGTTTCCCATTCCGCTGGCGCTGGCCTCGACCTGGGATCCGTCGATCGTGGAAAAAGAGTCTCGTGTCGCGGCGATGGAAGCCTCGGCGGACGGCATTCGCTGGACGTTTTCACCGATGGTCGATATCGCGCGCGATGCGCGCTGGGGACGCATGGCGGAAGGGGCGGGAGAAGATCCGTTTCTGGGATCGGCAATGGCTGCCGCGTATGTGCGCGGGTACCAGGGCTCGCGACTCGACGCTCCCGACAGCATTGCGGCATGCGCGAAACACTATGTCGGCTATGGCGCGGCCGAAGGCGGGCGCGACTACAACACGACGGAAATTTCAGAGCACACGCTGCGGCAGTTTTATCTGCCGCCGTTTCACGCCGCGGTAGAAGCCGGAACCGCCTCGCTGATGAGCGCATTCAATTCGCTGAATGGAACTCCGTCGACGGCGAATCCGTTCACGTTGAAGCAGGTGCTCCGCAAAGAGTGGGGATTCCGCGGACTTGTGGTCAGCGATTGGTCGTCGGTTGGCGAACTGATTCCCCATGGCATCGCCAATGATGGCGCGACGGCGGCGCGCAAGGCATTTCTGGCCGGTGTCGACATGGACATGGTCAGCAGCGAGTATCACGACCATCTGCAGCAGATCATCAGCTCGCGGCAGGCCTCGACCGCTGAACTCGACGAAGCGGTGCGCCACGTTTTACGTGTGAAATTTGCTTTGGGATTGTTCGAGCATCCGTATGTCGACGAAGCGGCCGCGTCCAAGGCTTTGTATCACCCGGAGAGCATCGCGCTGGCGCAGACCGCTGCGGAAAAATCTTTCGTGCTGCTGCGCAACGCGAATGCCGCCAATGGCAAACCGCTGCTGCCGCTCGATAAGTCGGTGCAGAGCATCGCCATCATCGGGCCGATGGGAGATGACCCTTCATATCCCGACGGCGCGCCACCCGACGCAGGCCCGCGCGTTTCGCTGCAGGCCGCATTGACCAAAAAACTCGGCGAAGGCCGGGTGACACGGTTCAAAGGCACCGGCTTGCTGGATGGAACCGATCAGGAGATCGCCGCAGCGGTCGAAGGCACGCAGAAAGCCGACGTTGCTGTCCTGTCGCTTGGAGAAGATCAAGGCATGAGCGGCGAGGCTGCTTCGCGCGCGCATCTCGGTTTGCCGGGCCGGCAACAGGAATTGCTGGAAGCAGTCGTCAAGACAGGCAAACCGGTTGTGCTGATCGTCTTTAGTGGCAGGCCGTTGACTTTGCCGTGGGCTTTTGGGCATGTGCCTGCAGTGCTGGCAGCGTGGCAGCCGGGAATCGCCAGCGGACCGGCACTGGCGCGAACTCTATTCGGCGATGTGAGTCCGACAGGCAAGCTGGTCGTGAGCTGGCCGCGCAGCTTGGGACAGGAACCTCTCTACTACAACGCGCTGAGCACCGGCCGCCCGCCGGGCGATATTGATCTCACCAAGGTGCCTTCAGATGTCGCCACGAAGTATATTTCCCGGTACCTCGACGAGCAGAACACGCCGCAATTTCCCTTCGGTTACGGCGGCTCGTACACGACTTATTCGTATGGGCCGACGAAGATCAGCGCGCAGAACCTGAGTGCGGCGTCGCTGAATAAGCAGCTAAACTCCGGCGCGGCGGTCATCACGGCGGAGGCTGACGTCACGAACACAGGCTCACGTGTCGGCGACGAAACTGTCGAACTCTACATTCGACTGCAAGGAACAAGCGTTGCCGAACCCGTTCGCATGCTCAAGGGATTTCAGCATGTGGACATCGCCCCCGGTGAAACGAAGAAAGTGAAATTCGAACTGAAGCCGGAGGCCTTCGCCATCTGGAACGATCGGAATCAGTTCGCGGCCGAGCCTTCGAAGCTCACAGTCTGGATCAGTCCTGACTCAGCCAGCGGTACGCCCGCGCAGGCTGACATTGTGCCGTAATTTTTTTCGGTAATTATTTTCCGCAGTGGTTTTAGGAGCGCCATCATGCCGCACCGTAAATTTTTTCTGCCCGGAAATGTTACTTGCCTGCTGATTGCATTCATCTCGCTCTCAGCCCCCGGCTGGGGCGACACGGAGTACTACCAGCATGTCGTGTTCGACAACAGCCTGACCTCCGACACTTACTTCAATAGCCAAGGCTTTGCCAACGGTCCCAGTTTTCTTGAAGTGAAAGACTGGCGGCTGCCGGTTGAGACGAAAACTTTTCTGACGCCGCCAAATGCCCTGCGCCTGCAGTGGCAATCTGAGGGGAACGGCGGCTGGGAAGCGGAGATTCGCGTTGACGATCATCGCAACCGTTTCCCGGCATTCAAGGGGCGCAATCTTTATTTCTGGTGCTACTCGGGGGAAGCAATCGCCGCCGACGACCTGCCGATGATCGTTCTTTCCGACACATCGCGCGGTCTGCAAGTTGCCGAATTCCCTTCCGCTTTCACCTTGCCGCTGCCGCTCAGCAAATTCGTAAACGGCATTCCCGCAGGGAAGTGGATTCAAGTCCGCATTCCGATGGCGGATTTTCAAACTGGATCGATCTATCAGTTTCGGCCAGAGGCGCTGCAGAACATTGTTTTTCATCAGGGCCGTGCCGATGGCGCACGCCACACATTGATCATCGATGAAGTGCGAGTTGATGATGATCAAGCCGCTGCCAAAGGAACGCTGCCCGCGCCAGAAAATGTAGGTGCCACCGGTTACGACCGCCACGTCGAAGTGAAGTGGGATGAAGTGAAGTCACCTGCTGTCGGTCGCTATGTGATCTACCGCGCCGTTGAGGGCAAAAATTTCGAGCCCGTCGGAGTTCAGCTTCCCGGCATCAACCGCTATGAAGACTTCTTGGGCAAGTCCGGCGTTAGTGCGAAATATAAAGTGGCGGCTTCAGATTCTCAATACCGTCTCTCTCCACTCTCCGAAGAAGCCAGCGCCTCGACTCGCGAATTGAGCGACGACGAACTGCTGACCATGCTGCAGGAAGCCTGCTTTCACTATTACTGGGAGGGCGCCGATCCGCACTCAGGCATGACGCACGAAAATCTTCCCGGCGACGACCGCATCGTCGCGACCGGCGCGAGTGGAATGGGAATTGGCGCCGTGATCGTTGGCGTCGATCGCAAGTTCATCACGCGCGAGCAGGGACTCGAGCGCATGACGCGCATCGTGAATTTTCTCGAGCACGCCGATCGCTATCACGGCGCGTGGTCGCACTACATGAATGGAAATACGGGCAAGACGATGCCTGTGTTCGGCATGTTCGATAACGGCGGCGACCTGGTTGAGACTTCATTCCTGATGGAGGGCCTGCTCGCCGCGCGCCAATATTTCAACGGCTCGAGCGCAGCCGAGCGCGATCTCTATCAGCGAATCACCAAGCTTTGGGAAGGCGTCGAGTGGGACTGGTACCGCGGCGCCAAGCCCGGCGATTTTATTTACTGGCACTGGTCGGCCGAGTGGGGATGGCAAATCCAGCATCCGCTGATCGGCTTTAACGAAGTCATGATCACGTATCTGCTGGCCATGGCGTCACCCACGCACGCGGTTTCGCCGGAGATGTATTACTCCGGCTGGGCCTCGCAGGATGAGAAGGCACAGCAATATCGCGCCGGGTGGTCGGGTAGCAAAGACGGCGATCACTACGGCAACGGAAAAACCTATTACGGAATCAAGCTCGACGTCGGCGTGGGAACGGGAGGGCCGCTGTTCTTCACGCACTATTCCTATTTCGCATTCGATCCGCACAGCCTGCACGATCGCTTCACGTCGTCCTATTTCGACAACAACCGCAATATCGCGCTCATCAATCACGCCTACTGCATTGCGAACCCAAAACATTTTCAGGGCTACGGCGCGGATGCCTGGGGCTTGACCGCGAGCGATGGGCCGGGCGGCTACGTTCCCCACGCGCCAGACGCGCAAGCCGATCTCGGCACGCTCACACCGACAGGCGCGTTGGCTTCTTTCCCTTACACTCCAGAAGCGTCGATGGCGGCATTGAAGCACTATTACCGCGATATCGGCGCGCAACTTTGGGGCGTTTACGGCCCGCGTGATGCATACAACCCTACTGCGAATTGGGTATCGCCCATCTACATGGGGCTGAACCAGGCGCCGATCGTGGTGATGGTGGAAAACCACCGAACGGGCCTGGTCTGGAAAAATTTCATGGCCAATTCCGAGATCGGCGTCATGCTGAAAAAGCTCGACGCCGTCACGGCGAAGTAGCCGATTCAGTTTCGCCGTCACTGCGCAAACAAGCCGGCGGAAAGTTGCGGCTCTCCCTGGCGCATCTTGGCCGCGCGCTCGCGTCCCTCAGCGACTTGCGTGGGAGACATCATCTTTTCGAGAGCGTGCAGAATTTCGCGTCCGCGTGCATCGCCCGCCATCTCCGCCGCTTTCGTCAGCGAATACGCCGCGACCAGGTCTTTCTTGGTCGCGCGGCCGTCGGCGTACATGGAGCCCAGCTTGATGCGGGCGCTGGTATTTCCCTGCTCGGCCGCTTTCTCGAACCAGCGGAAGGCTTCCCCGTCGCTCTGCGCCACTCCTTCGCCGCGCAGGTACATGTCAGCGAGATTGTTCTCGCCCAGCGGATTTCCGGCGTCGGCGGCTTTTTGATACCACGCAACTGCCGTGGCCTTGTTCTTCTCGCAACCAAGTCCTTGATCGAACATATATCCGAGATTCGTCTCAGCGCTGCTGTCGTTGGCGTCGGCGCCCTTTTGGAACCAGCGGAAAGCCTCCGCGTTATCCTGATGCACGCCTTTGCCTTCGAGATAGAGAATCCCCAGGTTGAAATAAGCGCGCGCAAAGTGCTGCTCGGCCGCAGCGTACAGCCAGCGCAAGGCGGCGCCGTAGTTGACCGGTGTTCCCCATCCGTTGCTGTGGATAACGGCAAGGTTTACCTGTGCCGGAGCGTAGCCGCGATCAGCCGCCTTCTGAAACCAGGCCACAGCTTCTTTTTCGCTGAAGTCAGGACCGATCGCCAGGATCGACGCAATCCCCAGTTGGTTCTGTTCGAATGCCTGTCCACGCTTGGCCATCTGTTGCACCACGGTCTTCTCGCAGACCGGAGCTCCGCTGGAGACCAGCCGCGAGACCACGGCCAGGCTGCACTGTTCCGGCTGGCTCGGCGAAGTCTGAGCTGATGAGCTGATTACAGCCCCGACGGTGGTGATTCCGATCGCGAATGTTCTTAGAAAACATTTTGTTAGCATTGTGCCCTCCAAGCCCGAAAGACTGTTTTGCACCCGTGTCTTTCCTGGTTGTGGGCCCAAGATGCGATGAGTCGGCCTCTACCGCAATGCAGGCTGAATCATTCGTCGATGCAAAGCTGCTCATTCGGCGGGACATGCCACATCATCCACTAATAATCTGATGACAAAAGACTTATCGCAGCGTCCAACGGAACCAAGGGGCGGAATTCCCCGTATCAAATGACATTGTCAGCCAGCTTCCTGACTGGAAATGATGCGTAACGGATCAGATCGGGCACGCTTCGGTCCTTTTGAGGTGGACCTGCACACCCACGAATTGTGGAAATTCGGCACGAGATTAAAACTCGTCGGCCAGCCCTTTGAAATCCTGGGTGTCTTGCTTGACCGTCCCGGAGAGTTAGTCACGCGGGAAGAGTTGCACTCGCGGCTGTGGCCGGCCGACACATTCGTCGACTTCAACCACGGCCTCAACGCCGCGGTGAACAAGCTGCGTGACACGCTGAGCGATTCCGCCGAGAACCCGCGCTATGTGGAGACGTTGCCGCGCCGCGGCTACCGCTTCATCGCCTCGGTCGAGTGGGTACCTCAGGCAGCATCCGCTGAATCCATTCCCGCGCCAGTAACTCCTCCTGAGCCGTCCTCGACTTCGTCCCCAAAGATGCCGCCAGCCGCCGTTCAGCCCAAAGCCCGCATGCGTTGGCCACTTTTTGCCCTGGGAGCCATCCTCGTTGTGCTGCTGTTGATCGCCTCCACGGCTCTCATAAAGATGGTCGCGAGGCACGAAACGGCACTTGGGCATACTGCGGTTGACGAGAGAACAAAACCGTTGGCAGTTTCTGGAGCTGTGCAGCCGGCTTTTTCTCCCGACGGAAGCTACGTGGCTTTTGTGCACGATGGCAGTGATGCCGAGCGCGGCATCTTCATCTCGGGAGTCGATGGCGATCACCCCGTGCAACTTACGCGCGATGACGACGACTCTTCCCCCGTATGGTCTCCAGACGGGCAATGGGTCGCCTTCTCGAGAACGAAGGAGAGGCAAATCAGCCTCTATGCCGTCCGCGCAAGTGGAGAAGCAATGGAGCGGCGCACCGCGCGGACAGCAACTCCTCAGTCGGCGGCGTATAGTTTGAACTCCGCAGGCGAGCGCAAGTTCGATACCCACGGCGTCGCCCCGCAACATAGCGAAGTTGATTGGTCCCCCGACGGCAAATCGATTGCGTTTTCGGGGTTGAGCGGCATTTATCTTCTTTCTGTCGAGACTTCTTCAGTTCACCGTCTGACCGAAGCGCCGCCTGCGACCGATGATTGGGGACCGTCGTTTTCTCCGGACGGACAGCATCTCTTGTTCGTGCGCACCCATCAACTGGGCCTGCCGGATGAAATCTGGGTCGCTTCGACGGAGGGTAGCAACGCGCATCGCGTGCTCGCCGAAATCGGCAAGATCGTCAGCCCTCCCCGCTTTTCCTACGACGGGTCGTCCGTCATCTTTTCCTCCAATCGCAGCGGGCATCCCTCGCTCTGGCGGGCTTCGCTCGATGCACCGGACTCCATCGCTCCGCTGGGTGTAGTCAAGTCCTGGGCATGGGACCCGGCGATCTCGCGCCGAGGATACCGCCTCGCCTACGAGCGCATCACGCGCAGCCTGAGCGTTTGGGAGATGGATGTCGCCACCGCGGGCGAGAAGAAGCCGCACGTCGTGATCGCCGCGACCAGCGATACGGACCAGGGTCCAGGCCCACAATATTCTCCCGACGGCAAGAAGCTGGCCTACATGTCGGATCGTTCCGGCACGATGGAAATCTGGGTCGCCAACCGCGACGGCGCCAACCAGTTTCAGCTTAGCGCTGTGGGAGACGCCGGAACACCTCGCTGGTCGCCAGACAGCCAGTCGATCGTTTTCGACGCCAGCACCAACACCGGCTCAAAGATCGTGAGCATCAACGTTCATGGCGGCGCTCCGCAGGTTCTCACCCCCGACGCGTTTCACAACGTGTGCCCGAGTTGGTCGCACGATGGCAAGTGGATTTACTTCGGCTCGACACGATCTGGCGATTGGCAGGTCTGGAAGATCGCACCGAGCGGCGGAACGCCGGTGCAGATCACGCGCCACGGCGGTCATGCGGCCCTCGAATCGCATGACGGAAAGTACATCTACTATTCGAAGACGGCCCGAGCTGAGCCCGAAATCTGGCTGGTCCCCATTGAAGGCGGCACAGAGACGCAAGTCTCGCTCGTCCGCCCCGGCACGTGGGCAAGCTGGCAGGCGGTCGAGGGAGGAATTCTTTTCGTTGGACCCTCGTTAGGGCATCAGGCGGTTCTCAGCTTCTACGATTCCGCGCGCCATCGCACCACGACAGTCGCTGTACTCGAGCGTACGCCTTTCTGGCTCGGCGCAACCGCCGACGGACGCACCATCGCATTCGATCAGCCGGGTCAGGAACAGGCCGAAGCGATGCTCGTCGAAAACTTCCGCTGAGCCCGCAGCGAGTTTAGACAATCCGGTGTGAGCACTCTGCCCAGATGTCTTCGAGAGCCTTCCGCGCCAGCAGTTTCCCTGTTCATGAATTATTGGTCGACAGGCTTCGAATATATATCCGACTGTGCTGTCGTCGGGTGGCACAAGGAAAGCGATGCTAATGACCAGCACCACAATCGTGCCGCCCCAATGCACCGGGCACCCTCGGTCGTGTTGGATGTCAGGAAAAACCACGGGTGGCCGCCCGCCCGATCAGGGCCTACCTTCGGTAGACTTCATGATCCTAAGATCGTCAGCGTTGCGGCTTGCCACCAACTCGGATTCACCCGCTCCAAATACGTGGCCAAGGCCTGCAGCACAATGATTGCCGGGAAAGCGTAGCGATAGACCCTATTCACTCGGCCATCCACTAGCAGGTCGCGCAACACTCCAGCCACGATCAGCACGTCGAGCGCGGGATAGAAGAGGTCGTGGTAGCCAATGTAGTGAAATCTAACGAAGGCGGCTTGCATGAGCTGACAACTGGCCATGAAAACCAGACGACGATGGTATTGAGGCTGTTTCCGAAAATAGATGGCCAGCGCCATGCACGCGCCGAAGATGATCATGTCGCACCAGAGTATTGACAGGAACGACGCAACGTTCCTGCGGTGGAGCACGATCATTTCGAACCGCAGCATGACGACCGACACGATGATGCCTGAGATGACCATGGTTGCCGCCAGTACCGCACCGGCCCATCCCAGTCTGCGGTGCACGCTGACTTTGCGCACACGTACTAAGGCAGACTGCGCAACGAACAGCGCGATCCAGGCCGAAAAAACAGCACCGTGAAACCAGAGCAGGAATGGTCTTGGCGGCTTTGCGCGCAACAGATTTGTATCGACCGTACTGCTGAAACCCCAGACCGCAAGCCCGGCCATTAGCAGCGCCATGAAGAAGTAGAAATATCGATCCAGGAGGGTCTTGAAACCGACGGGCGGCCTACCTTTAGCGATCTTGGCGTGCAACATTCCAGTTGAAGGTGCCCCATTCTTGCGTTCTTTGCAAGAGCCTGTGAAGTTATCTCAATAAATTGGTTTTGAATGATGCTATCTCACAAATTGGTTTGGAAGGGGCACGGCTTTAAGCCGTGCCGCCGAAAGCCGCCAATGACGAGGGCTTTAGCCCAGTGGGTTACTACTACTGGCGTCCGACATCGGTCTTTGCACCGAACGGCGCCTTTTTCACTCATCATGCTTGCCCGCAGGCGTTCCGTCGGACCAGTCCGCCACTCCGACTAAGAACACGAGAATCGGTGGCAGCCCTTTCATCTGGGATGGATCTTGCGACGAGAAGAACCAATAGGGAGACGCCATGACAGGCGAACCCGCCGCGAAGGCTCCCCAATCCTTGCCGTCCGAGAGTCCGGTGAACCACATCAGATGCGGCATGTTGTGGCCGCCCTGGTCGGTCAGATAGGACGACTTCGACATCATGTAATCCATCGCGCCGCTCTGGAGGCTCGGCAGTTGTTTGTTCTCGAACGCCGCTTTGAGTGCCGACACGATCTCCTCTTTCGAACGACCGGCCATCACCATCTTTGCGCGGAGATAAACGATCGGCAATATCGAACGTGCAGCCTGCGGGTTCATACAATCGGCGGCTCTCACCTGCGGGTTCCAGAATTCGGGCCAGTCGAACGCAGCCGTCCAACTTCTACCCACCCAGCAGATAAACCCGTTCTTGCCTTCGACGGCTGTCTCGTATCCCTGCCGTCCCAGAATCAGGACCGTCGCGTCGCGGGATATGGAATTGGGAGCGGCACTGCGCGCCAACTGAATCTCGGCGGTTTTTTCCATCAGGTATCGGTCGATAGCCGCCATCTTCGGATACGGACCCTTCTGCGCTGCGGCATTCGGTACAACCAAACCGATACTGATGGCCAGGACTGGGGCGATGATCCAGATCGTTCTTTCCTTCGTCTTCGTGGGCGTCTTCGTGGGCGCCCTCATCGAGACTTATCCTTTCGCCGGCGCTCCTCACTAGCTTTCAGGATTTCGCTCATGTCCCCCGCTGGCCGAATCTCGAAAATGCTGCCGAACTTCAGCGACGGATGCTGCGCCATAAGCTGTTGCGCGTGATTCATGTCCCGCGCCTCAAGGACAAGAATGCCGCCGAGTTGTTCCTTGGTTTCCGCATAGGGACCGTCAGTAGTCGTCACCTTGCCTTTCTTCCAGGAAACGGTCAATGCGGTGTCCGCGGGCTGAAGCGCTTCTCCGCCAGCCCAATGCCCGTTGGCGCGAAGATAGTTGTCGTAATCAAAGCATTGGTCGAACATCGAGTTGCGCTCGCTCTCGGGCAGGCTGTCGAATCTGCCTTTGTCGTAGTAGCCCAAACAGATGTATTTCATAGTTCTCTCCTATTCCTTATCGTTTGCTGTAAACGGGAACCAGCAACACAAATCTTCTGTTGCGGTTTTCACAAAAATCTGAGGCCTGTCCGCTCGTTCCGACATCGGCCTTTTCACCAAACGCCGGCTTTGTCAGTTGTTATGCTTGCCCGCGGGCGTACCGTCGGACCAGTCTTCAACCATGACTGCGAACACAAGAATTGGCGGCAGCCCTTTCGCTTGGGAATTTTTCTTCGGCGACCGGAACCAGTAAGGGCTGGATACAACCGGCGATCCCTCCGCGCCTGAACCCCAATCTTTAGCGTCCTCGACGGGAGTAAAGAACATGAGATGTGGGCCGTTGTGGTTGCCTTCATCGGTGAGGTAGGACGACTTCGACATCATGTAGGCCATGGCGCCGCTCTCGAGGGCGGGTAGTTGGTTTTTCTCGAATGCTACTTTCATGGCCGACACGATTTCATCTTTGGAGCGACCGGCCATCACAATTCGGGTGCGCAGATACGCGAGCGGCAATATTGAGCGTGCTGCCTCGGGATTGAGGCAATCGGCGCCTCTGGTCTTCGGGTTCCAGAATTCCGGCCAGTCTAACGTTCCCATCCAGCCGCGTTCCACCATACAGACAAACCCATTCTTGCCTTCGACCGCGGTCTCGTAGCCCTGCCGTCCCAGAACCACGATCGTCGCGTCGCGGGATATCGACTCAGGAGCGGCGCTTCGTGCCAACGCGATCTCGGCAGTTCGGTTCATAAGATACTGCTCGACCGGCGCCATGTTCGGATAAGGTGTCGTGGCATCCTGCGCTATCGCCTGGTACACCATGGTTTGGTACGCCGTACCGAGCGCAGCGAGACCGAGCACAAGCGGCAGTGCGATGCTGTTGAGTGCGGCTGAGCCAGCCTTAATTTTCCTCATTGTTTTCCTCCTGCCAACGGGCCTATCTGTCGGGCCGTCCTTCAACAACCAAACATCGGGCCATGATTTCATCGCCTTGCGCGATGGATCGTTCACCCTATAGACGTCGTGCGTGGAGAAAATCGACAGGCGGAGCAAACTTTTATTTCAGTTCCCAGAGTTATGTTTTCAATTCTTCAAGCTGGGAGTGCCCCATCCTTCGCAAAAAAACGCGAAGGATGGGGTACCCACGATGTTGGTGATGCCGGCGAGATCAAAGGCCTAGTCGCGATGGCCAGCTGGTTTACTTGTTTTTGCCCGGGCCTTGTTCCGGGGCCGGGTAGAAAAGAAGCTCGCGCACCTCGCCGGGCACATCGCAGGCGATGGCAGCCTTTTTCGCCCACGCGAGTGCTTCGTCCATATTGGCGGCTTCGAGAATCCAGAATCCGCCCATGTGCTCCTTGGTCTCAGTGTATGGCCCGTCGGTGACGAGCACTTTGCCGTTGGACTGCATGCGCACTGTCTTTGCTTTGGCTGGCGGAGCAATGCCGCAGGCGAACTTCCGGGCGCCGGTAGCGATTAATTCGCGGTTGAGCGCGTGGATCTCTTCCATCATCGCTTCGGTTACGGTGGACGGGTCGAAGTTGTCGGGGAGGTAGTTGGCAACCAGATACTGTGGCATGAATTCTCCTTATATATGTGGTTTGTTTCCGATGACCCGTTTCCTGTTTCACTCATTTTTGTGTGAATCGGGAGCCGTTGCTCATCGTTCTTCTGCCCTATAGTCGTTGGGGAGACGGAAAATCGACAACCGCCCCAAATTTTTATTCTAAGTTTTTATTGCATGTGCGCGGAGGAAGGCTTTCCAGATATTGAACTCACCCGAAGTTCTAGTTCACTCGCAGCGCAGGGCGGTATTGGGATCAACGCGAGTGGCGCGATGCGCTGGAATCCAGCTGGCAACGAAGGTGGCGGCCAGAAGAATCAGGGGAATGATCACAAACATGAGAGGATCGCGCGGGCTCACACCGTTAAGCAAAATGCGCATTAGCGGCGCGGCCGCGAAGGCCACTACCACTCCGATTGCTACCCCCGCCGCGGCCAGGGAAAGGCCGCTGCGCAGAATCATCCGCAGAACCTTGCCGCGCTGCGCTCCGAGGGCCATGCGAATGCCAATTTCCTGAGTCCGGCGGCTGACCACAAACGACACTACTCCGTAGAGTCCGACGACAGCCAACGACAGTGCGATCAGGCCGAAGGCTCCGCCCAGCGTCGCGACGATGCGAACCGTAAACAGGCCGTTCGAGGAAAATGCATCTTCCATCGTCAGAACCGAGAGTGGCGTCACTTCGGAGTCGACCGAGCTCATCTGCCGGCGAACCAGAGAAACCAGGGCGATGGGGTCGCCGTTGGTGCGCAATTGAAGCGTTGCCCGAGAACTTCCTTGCTGCAAATAGGGCAGATAGAAAACTGGAGGCGGCGGTTCGCTGACCGACCCATTGCTCGAGTCTTTCACGACACCGACGATCTGGATCGGCACGTTATCGCGCAGCCGGAGGACTCGGCCCAGAGCCTTGTCCAGGCTGTTGCCTTGGACGATGTAGCGGCGCGCCAGGGTCTCGTTGACGATGGCAACCTGCGGCGCTTTCTCGTTGTCATGGGCGGTGAATTCGCGGCCGCAGAGCAGGGGAATCTGCATGGTGGCAAAATAATTCGGGTCAATCTGGTTGGTGTTGGTGTCCACGAACTTTTCCCCGCCCGCGCTGGTGTATCCATCGATGGACAAATCCCAGGAACCGCCGGAGAGAAACGGAACATTGGCAGCCAGCGTTGCCGAGGTGACTCCTGGAAGAGTGGACACCTGCTCGAGAATCTGTTGGTTGAGATGAATCGACTGCTGGTCCTTGTAGCCGTTCAGGCTGGGATCGACGAAGACGAGCAGCATATGGCTGGGATTGAAACCAACATCAGCGTTGTGCGCACGCAAGAAGGCTTTCAGGAACAATCCGCCCGCTACCAGGAGAACGACCGATAAAGCTACCTGTCCTGCGATCAGGATTCGGCGAACGAGAGCGGTGCCAAACCGGCCTCCCAACTCACTTCTTGTGTTTACGGCACCCCGGGCTTCCTTTACAGCCATGAATGCCGGTGCTACTCCAAACAGGAAAACAGCGGCTATCGATGCCAACGCGGCATAGGTCAGGACTCGCGTATCGAGATGAAAATCAGGTCCTGAGGGAGAGACGGAAAATGGGATGAGTTCGCTGAATCCTTTGATGCACGCAGCCGCTACCAGAATGCCGGAACCGCCGCCCAATATCGCAAGCACCGTACTCTCGGTAAGAAATTGACGCACCAGAGCGCCGCGCGATGCCCCCAGCGCCATTTGCATGGAGATTTCGCGGATACGAGATGTGGCCCGCGCCATCATCAAGCTGGCTACATTCACGCAAGCCATTACCAGGACCAGTGCCACAAGCCCCATGAGAACTGCGCCGATCGTCGTGCTCCCATCTTGCAGACGGCGGCTCATCTCGCTGCGAAGGATGGCAACGGTGTCCTTGTTGCTATCGGGATATTCCCGCTCGAGTTCGCTCATGATCACGTTCAGTTCTGCCTGGACCTGCGCGATCGTAACTCCGGGCTTCAACCGGCCCAGCAGGGTGCATCCGCGGTAGCTACGGTGGGTGAGCGTGTCGTTGCCCTCAGGCGCAACCGCTGCCGTCATCATCATCGGCAAGTAAACATCTGGGCGAAACCAGAGATCGACGCCGGCAAATGACTTCGGCGCGACGCCAATGATCGTGAAATTGTGGCCGCTCAACTCAACCTGCTTGCCTATGATTCCCGGATCGCTGGCAAAGGTCCGCTTCCAAAGCGCGTAGCTGATGACCATCACTGGGTATTTGCCTGGCGTCTGGTCTTCCTCCGGAAGAAACGCCCGGCCGAAGACAGGCTGCACGCCCAGCATGGAGAAGAAATTCCCTGAAACCAGTTGCCCCCACACCACCTGCGGTTTGCCATCGCGAACGGCTCCCGCGGGATTCATTCCGGCCGACATGCCCTGCCGGGTAGACAGTGCTTCAAAGGATTTGCTACGGCTGGCGAGATCGACCCAGTCGAGGTAAGAGGAAGCTCCGAAGCTGGTCAAGCGCGATGCTGCGATATCAATGGTGACCAGCCCACCTGGGTTCGGCACGGATAGCGGACGAAAAGCAATGGCGTCGACGAGGCTGAAGATGGCGGTGTTAGCGCCGATGCCCAATGCTAGAGAGAGCACGACTACTGTGGTGAATCCTGGTCTCTTCCGCAGACTGCGGAGAGAGAGCCGAAGGTCTCGCCAGAGCGCGTCAAGAAACGAGATGGAATTCATTTCGTAAATCGTTTCGCGAATCCTGGCGGGATTTCCCAGCTTGCGGCGGGCAGCGGCGCAAGCGTCGGTTGGAGACATGCCAAGCTCAATATTGCGATCGGTTTCGATTTGGAGGTGCGACTCGAGTTCGGCAGCGCGCTCAGCGTCCCACTGATTGCGGCGGAAGAAGCGTAGGAGACTCATGAGCTCTGCTCCGAATTCTCAGTCGACGGCCGGCCGGAGAATGCGTCCGATCGCCTGGACCAGTTGTTCCCACCGGTTGGTTTGTGCGAGGAGTTGTTTTCTTCCCTTTGGTGTGAGTCGGTAATAGCGGGCGCGGCGATTGTTCTCCGACGTGCCCCAGAATGCGGCAATCCAGCCTCGGTCTTCGAGCCGATGTAGCGCGGGATAGAGCGAGCCATGTTCGACCTGAAGAACATCTTCTGAACGGCGCTCGATAGAGTAGGCGATCGTGTGACCGTGCGCCGGACCCGCGGAGAGAGTCCATAAAATAAGCAGATCCAGCGTGCCCTGAACCATATCACTCTCGAGCGGAGGCTTTCCTCGTTTCGCCATGGCGAGGATTATACTTGGGTAGATGTTCTATGGGAATAGTAATTTTTTGAATAAATCGAGGGCAGGGTAAACCGAGGACAGACGCGACGTTTGACTAATTCTGCGCGAGGAAAGATGACGAACGTCCCGTCTGTGCCGGTTCCCGGTCGTCGAGGGTATATTGTTTTCACAGACTGACCGGGAGAGATTGTGTCGGCTTCCATTTCGTACCGCCTACATCGCCGCCAGTTGATCTCCTCTGCCACGGATGGAGGTGTCACCCTCATCGTTGGCGCCGGGGTTTCGATGCCGCGCGGCATTCCGGACTGGAACACCCTGGCTAGGTCCGTCTGGAAACATGCGCTCAAAGATTTTCCCAATCCCTGGTCGCGCCAGCCCGGATCTTCTCCCAAAGACCTCCCGCAATTTCTGCCTATTGTCTTCGAACTCGCATATCAGAAATTGGGTGAGCCCGCCTTTTTCGACCTACTCAAGCATCATCTCTACCGCACAGCAAATTTCCCCTTCACTGATAGAACGTTCCCCCGATTGAATGAGTCTCTGGCCGTGATCGCCCAGCTGCTCGTCGCTGAGCACAGACGCAAGGGGCGCCGCCGCATCGCTTCCGTCATCACCCTCAATGCCGATGACTTTCTCGAGCAGGCCATCGCGCGTGCCGCTGGAGTTCGCGGCGAACTGTCTGAAGCTGGCATCATCGGAGCGATCACTCGTTCCACTCACAGGATTCTTCCGTCGGCCACCATCCCCATCTACCATGTCCACGGATTTCTCCCAACTGATCTCTGGACGACGGGTCAGAGCCCCCGCCGGATGCTGGTTTTCACCGACCTGCAATATTGGGCGACGTCCGCAACAGCCTCGTCGTTTGCCAATCGCATCGTCTCCGCGGCCTTGAGCGAGGGCAAATGCATCTTTGTCGGCGTCTCTATGAGAGACATCAATTTATTGCGATGGCTCGCGCTTCGCGGCCTCGACCGTGAGCGGGACCAGGCTGATTTCGCTCAAAAGCGAATGCTGCGCTGGATCAACAACAGAAGTCCCGACGATCCTCTCGACGCAAACGATCTCTTCAAACGGATTGAAGCATTCCTCGACGACCCGGGCACTTCAAAATCCCGAAGCCTCGATGCGAACTTCAACCGCCATTTTTGGATTCGTCCAGCCTCCGACGACCCAAGCGGATTCCTGTCCAAATTTCTGTATGAATGCCGCGGTGTGCGCTCGGTCGATATCGGCGGTTGGCGTGGGCCCAGTTTTCGCAAACTGATGGCGAAGTGCTTTCCGCGAGAGTGAAGTAAATGGACGATTCAATCTCAACGGGGCGATTCCGAAGTGCGCTTCTGAAGAGGAGCCATGATTAAGACGAACATATCAGCTTCGCTAAAATTTCACGAGACTGGTCCTGCCAAGCGCGAAGAAGCACTTAGTCGAGTGTGCGTGGTCTGCGGGCGGGCAATCAGGGAGCACTCCGCGGAGGGGTAAGGCGAATGCCGAAAGAAGGTCATTCGAGAGGAAGAATATCGGTAAGTGGCGTGTGGCCTATGAGGCCCACACTCCCGCAGAAAACGCGGGAAGGGTGGGGCAACCGTTTCGATTCTGATATTCGGTCGTCCTAGGTTTTCTTAGTTAGTACCGCGCGAATTCGGTCGGCTACAATCGCGTCTTCTCCGGGCTGCAGCATCCAGACTCCGACGACCAGCGTGTTGGCGTCTGCCGGGATTCCCTGATTTGGTTTCTGGCCTGTGTTGGGATTCAATTCGATGGAAGGAGTTCCGTTGCGCAGGGCTGCGACGATCTGCGGAGTCGTTACGCCTGTGACCACTGGGTCGAAGCGGATGAGCAGGTGCGGGACGTGATTCGCGATCCTCGGAACGACCGTCTCGGTTCTTACAGACGGAATTCCCTTCACCGCGTTGGCGATCAGGTCGGCGCGCTTTTGATAGTCACCCTGCATCGACTCTTCCGTATGCGATAGCACCCAGTCGACCGCCGCAACCATCCCAATAATTTGTTCTTTTGCGACTTTCATTCCGCGGCCGACTCCGTCGCCAGGGTTGTTGTTGGCGTGAGCGAGGTCGGTGAGTGCCTTGCGGCCCAACAGGAGCCCCGCGTTCTGCGGCCCGCGGATTCCTTTGCCGCCGGAAAACGCCACGAGATCGAAGCCCATGCCGGTGTACTTCCACAGATTCGAAATCGGAGGCATATCGGCGGCGGCGTCGAGATGGCACGGTATTTTGTATTCATGCGCCACGCGCAGCCATTCTTCGCGGCCGATTTGCGCTGTAGCGGCGATTCCATCTTCATCTTCAGCTGCGTTGAAGAAATTTGTCATGGCCGCGTTGCCGGCGGAACAGGCTCGCTTGTAGTCGTCCATGGTGACGACCTCGGTGACGCGCGCTCCGCACAGATAAATGGCGCGGTCATATTCATAGCGATGTGCCTTCTGCACGATGACCTGGTTCTTCATGCCCTCAAGTGCCTGGGGCATATCGGTGATGGTGCAGTTGTTCGCGTATTGCAGGCAGGCGGCGGTGGCGAGCGTGATCGCGCCCGAAGCCCCGGAAGTTACCACGGCTCCCTCACACTTAAGCCGTTGTGCGATGTACTCGCCCGCCTTTTGCTGTAAATCGTACAACCGCACCGGATGCAGCGCCGCCCGCTGCACCGCCGCTAGAACTTCGGGTGGCATGCATGCGGCGGTCAGCGTCGTGTAAGTTCCGGCCGCGTTGATGATTGTGCGCACGCCTAGTTTCGCGTAGTAGTCCTCGCCGTCGTTTTCGGGCGCTATCTCAGGCGACGGTGTGGTCGCCACCAATGAAAGCGCGCCGGCGGACGAGACCATCCGCGCGAACCCCAGCCGCGCCAACCCCAGGCTGGCAGCCACTGAACTGGAAAGACGAAAGAAGCCGCGGCGCGAAAAAAAGCCTCGTGATGGTTCATCCGATGACGACATGGGACCGCTCCTTGTTGTCGGAACTCTGCGGACAGATTCTCGCACACGTTCACTCTTACCCCTCGAAAATCGGGCGGAAATCTTGGGAGCACTCCACGAGACGGTTTCCAGTTTTTTATCGCAGTTCCTGAATCCGACTCGCGAGAAAGCGGCGCTCGGGTTCCTGTTGAGTCAGGGCGAGCGCCTTTTCGTAGGACGCACGGGCCTCGGGAATGCGTCCCAATCTGCGGCAAAGGTCGGCACGGGCAGAGTGCGCGAGGTGATAATGGGAGAGGGGCTCGCGCAACAACAGATCATCGATAAGTCGAAGGCCCTGCTCCGGACCTTGGCTCATGGCGATGGCCACGGCGCGGTTCAGTTCGACAATCGGGGAGGGTTGAATCCGAAGCAGCTGGTCGTAGAGCAGCGTAATCTGGCGCCAGTCCGTGGATGCAGGGGAGGAACTCTCGGCGTGAACGGCTGCAATGGCGGCCTGGAGAGTGTAAGCGCCGAAGCGGCGAGATTGCAGAGCTTTCTCGACCAAGGCCACTCCCTCGGCGATCTGTTGCCTGTTCCAGAGTGAGCGGTCTTGATTTTCCAGCAAAATCAGCTCTCCGGCCGTTGAGGTTCTGGCGGCGCGGCGGGACTCCTGCAGCAACATCAGGGAAAGCAGACCCATTATTTCGGCACCCATCACTTCCGGCTCTGGCAGAAGTTCGACCAGTAACCGGCCCAGCCGAATCGCCTCGCCGGTGAGCTCGGCGCGCGTTACCTCGGCTCCCGCCGCAGCCGAATATCCCTCGTTAAACACCAGATAGATGACCTGAAGCACCGCGCCCAGCCGCTCCGGCAATTCTTCGGGCGTGGGCACCTCGTAGGGAATCGGCGTCTCTCGAATCTTTGCCTTGGCGCGCACGATGCGCTGCGCCAGCGTTCGTGGAGTAGTGAGGAAGGCCTTGGCGATCTCCTCGGTCGTGAGCCCGCACACTTCGCGCAAGGTGAGGGCAACGCGCGCCTCCGGCGCCAGAGCTGGATGACAGCAGGTAAAAATCAGGCGCAGCCGGTCGTCCTCAAGGCGATCATCTTCAAAGCGGTCATGTTCGAGGTTGCCCTGTGCTTCATTATTGGACGTTTCCGCCGAATTCGATTGTGTTTCGAGATGTCGCACGAGCTCGTCTTGCGCCGCATCAAATCTTGCCCGTCGACGCAGAGTATCTATGGCTCTGAATCGGGCGGTCGAAATCAGCCAGGGTCGAGGGTTGCCGGGTACGCCATTCCTCGGCCAGAGGCTCAGCGCAGCCGCAAAGGCTTCGTGCATCGCCTCCTCGGCAAGATCAAAATCACCGAGCAGGCGGATCAGAGTTGCCAGGATTCGTCCCGAATCCGCGCGATAAAGGGAATCGAGCAATTCAGATATCTGGTCACGTATCTGGTCGGGGGAACGCTCGGACATGACGACGACCTTAGCAAACCAGCTACCCCGAATCAATTTGGTGAAGGCGGATCGCGTTGCTTTCGAGTCACGAGCAATCCGGAAGTTGAACCACAAAAACGACGCGGTCAGAACCGGGCTTCGGGGCTCAAGGAGTTTGTGAGATAGGTTCTAAACACCCGAGCGTAAGTTAGCGCGTATGGGGGGAACCTACAGCCCCGCCAGTGCCCAATTTCAAACTGATCGACTGCGACTTCGTTTGAGCCCCGCACCGTTTCGTGAGTCCGAGATACAATGAGCAGCACAGAATTTCGTTTCTCAAATTCCTCAACGAATGTCGTCCACCGTCACGGGCTCACCCGCCACCAAGCCACCGGCAGATTTTGTCGCGCATGTTCACAGCATCTCGCGGCAGTCGTCTGTGTTTCTGTTGGGGACGCTGTTCACGGTCGCGGCGAGCTATCTATTCAAGATTTATCTGGCACGATCCCTGGGTGCGGAGGCGCTGGGCATCTATGCTCTGGGTTTAACAGCGGGCGGCCTGGTCTCGATTGTGGGCGCAGCTGGCGTTCCGCAAACGGCCAGCCGGTTCGTCGCCATCTATGCCAGCACCGGGCAAACTCGAAAGCTTCGCCGATTTCTCTGGTTCGGAGCCCTCGCGCTGCTGGTGACCAATCTGGTGGTCGGCATCGCGATGGTGCTCGGCAAACACTGGATCGCCGATCGTGTCTACCACACCCCGCTTCTGGCGCGTTACATGCATTTCTTCGCGGCCATCATTGTGATCGGCGCACTCACCACATTTCTCGGGCAAGCACTGGCCGGATATAAAGATGTCGCACGCCGAACCGTCATCACCAACTTCATCGGAACGCCGTCGACCATGTTGCTTTCGGTGGCGCTGATCAGCCTTGGCCTTGGGCTTTGGGGCTATCTCGCCGCGCAGGTGGCGAGCTCGGGATTGGTCCTGATTTTGCTCGCGCTTGCGATCTGGAAGCTCACCCCAAAGCAGGACGCGTGTCCGCCAGACCCGAGCGCCCCCAAGATACCGTTGCTCGAAAAAGAAGTTCTCTCGTTCGCCGCCGTGTTGCTCGGCATGCAGGCCATGGAGTTTGTCAGCGGCCAGAGTGATCGCATCATTCTTGGCATCTACCTCAACGCGCGCGAAGTGGGTATTTATTCGGTCGCCGCATCAATGGTGTCTTTCGTTGCCCTCTTTCTGCAATCGATCAACCAGATTTTTGGGCCAACGATTGCGGAACTCTTCGCCAAAGGCGAACACGATCTGCTGCAGCATCTGTATCAGACGCTGACCAAGTGGTCGCTGGGACTGACAATCCCGCTGGCACTCGCCATCATGATCTTTGCCAAGCCTCTCATGGGCGTCTTCGGCCCGGACTTCCGGGAAGGGTGGCCCGTGCTCGTAATCGCCACCGTCGGCCAGTTGGTGAATTGCGGCGTGGGATCAGTGGGCAACCTGTTGTTGATGTCGAATCAGCAGAAGCGTGTGGTGCGCGCCCAGGCCATTACCGTAGGCTTGACGCTTGCACTGAACCTGATCCTGATTCCGCTGATCGGATTGATGGGCGCGGCCATCGCGTCGGCTGCGACCAACACGAGCCTGAATCTTCTCTGGTTTCGAGACGTGAGGAACCGGCTCTCACTGTTCCCGAGCCGCGCCGGATATGTGAGCTTGATTCTGCCGACGGCAGCCACGATCGTGGCTCTGCTCGCCGTACGCACCTTCGTCAGGATTCCTCTTCCTGATGTGGCCTTCGCCCTTGTGGGAGTGGCTGTGGGGTACATTGTGTTCGCGATCGTCGCTCTGCGTTTCGCGCTGGAACCTCAGGATAAGGAACTCGCGCTCAGGGCGTATGCGCGCATTCGAGGCAGATTCGCCTAGACTTCACGACAGAAATTTCGCCGGCGCTGCGGCTGCAAACGACAGGTCATCAAGGAAATTGGCCGCGCGCGCGCCATCCGCAACGCGGTGATCACAGGAAATCGTCAGGGTCATCATCGGACGAACCACTGGCTTACCTTCTATGGCAACGACTCGCTCCGAAATTCGTCCCGCGGCGAGAATTGCTGCCTGCGGCGGCGTGATGATGGCGGTGAATTGATCCACCTTGTACATGCCGAGATTGCTGATGGTGAACGTGGCCTCGGCGATGTCGGCGGGACGCAGTTTGCCCGCGCGCGCGCGTTCGGCGATCTCGTGGCGGCGCAGGGCAATCTCGTGCAGCGCTATGGAGTGCGCATTCGGAATAACGGCGGCGACAACCCCATCGGCCACGGCGATCGCCACTCCCATATGCACATGATCGTGCAGGCGAATTCCTTCCGCTGTCCAACTCGCATTGAGGCGTGGATGCTTCTGTAGAGTGCGGGCAGTGAGCGCGATGAGCAGATCGGTGTGCGTAATTCGGATCTGATGCGTGCGTTCCGTTTCGTCGACGATCCGCTCGCGATATGAATTGAGAGCGCCCGCGTCGACCTCGCGGCTGATGAAGAAATGAGGGATCGTTGTCCAGCTATGAGTCGTGCGCTCGGCCATGAGACGGCCGAGAGTGCTGGGGATTTCGATGTTTCCTTTTTTTGTGTCGGCTGCTTGCAGACGAGCGCCTTCTGCTGCTGCCTGAATATCCGAGGCGAGTATCTCGCCGTCTGGCCCCGATCCGCGAACCTCCGCAAGATCGACTCCGAGTTCCTTGGCGAGGCGGCGAGCTTTGGGAGAGATTCTTGTCCGATCCGCGGGCGCACCCGGATCGGCGGCCGCGGTTGCAACCGTTTCCATCTTCGTTTTCGAACCCGCTCTCGCCGAGGGAACAGTTGACGAGCTATCTGCGGGCGGTTGCTCTCCTGGAGCAACGATCCACGCAATCGTTTGACCGACCGGAACATCGGCGCCTTCTGCTGCTTTGATTCCGGCGAGTACGCCGTCGGCGGGCGCTTCGACTTCCACGATCGCCTTGTCTGTCTCGATGTCGAGCAGTGGCTCGCCTTTGGTGACGCGGTCGCCTTCCTTCTTGCGCCAGGCGAGCAGTTTCCCCGTCTCCTGCGCCATCTCGAGTGCGGGCATGACAACGCTGAAGGCCATAGTGGTTATTTTGAGGGAAGGCCGCGATTACAGGAAAACGGCGACCTTCAGCGGGAAACCCCGACCCGCTCAGTCTTGGCGCTGGTCTCGATCATCTCGAGCACGCGCTCGCTGGCCGGAGCTTCACTCTCGCGTGTGGTCGGCAGCGGGCCATTGACAGTGAAGTAATGCGCGCCCGCGACCAGCAACTCTTCCGCGGGGAAACGCGTAATCACTTCATGTCCCGTCGGCGTGACCACGATTTCTTCTTCAATGCGCGCCGCGCTCCAGCCGTCGGTCGAAGGCCAGAATGTTTCCAGCGCGAAAACCATTCCCGGCTTGATCTCCACTGGATGCTCGAACGACACCAGCCGGCTGATCACCGGCTTCTCCCAGATCGCCAGGCCGATTCCGTGACCATATTGCAGCGCGAACGCCGCTTCTTCATTGGGAAAGCCGAAATCCGTTGCTTTCGGCCAGACAGCCGCAATCTCGGCAGTCGTGCGGCCAGGCCGCACCAACTCAATCGCCGCGTCGAGATATTCACGGCAGCGTTTGTAGGCGTCGACCATCGCGTGCGACGCGTAGCCGACGGTGAAGCAGCGGTAGTAGCAGGTGCGGTATCCCATGTAGGAATGCAGAATGTCGTAATAAACAGGATCGCCCGGGCGCAGCACGCGGTCAGAAAACACATGCGGATGCGGATTGCAGCGCTCTCCGGAAATAGCGTTCACCGCTTCCACATATTCCGAGCCGAGATCGTAGAGCACTTTGCTGACTAACCCGACCGCTTCGTTCTCGCGCAGGCCTGGCTTCATCGCGCGATAGAGTTCATCGTAGGCCGCGTCCACCATCATGGCGGAGGTGTTCAGCAGCGAGATTTCGTCCTGCGTCTTGATAACGCGGGCTTCCGACATGAGCTGCTGCCCGTCGACTACTTCAATCCCTTGCTTCTGCAGTGCAAATAGAACCGGCAGTTCGATGATGTCGATGCCGACCGGCTCTTTATGCAATCCGCGCATTTCGAGTTCAATGCGAATTTTCTTGGCGACATCTTCGGCGCGGCCCATCTCGGGCGTCATCGCACCGCGCAACATCGAAATCCCCGGCCGCGAGCGCTCCCCGAGCCAGGGACAATTCAATTGATGATGTTTCGCGGCCGAACCGAAATCCCACAGGATGGGTTCGCCATTTTGCGGGAGCAGAGTGAAGCGGTTGGCTTTATCCTGCGCCCAGGTGCCGATGTGCGTCGACGTGAGATAGCGCACATTGTTCATGTCGAAGCAGAGCAAGGCGCCCATCGACGATTTCTTGAGCAGATCTTTCGCTTTTTGCAGACGCTCGCGGCGCAGCCGGTCGAAGTCAACGCGAGCCTCCCAGTCTACCGCCATCGTGCCGTGAGTTTTGAGTGCCATAGTCAGCTCCTGGGCGCTAGCGCATTCGGAAGCAAGGAGCCATGAGCGGTGAGCAATGAGCAAACATCGGATATGTTCACGCTTTGTAAGTCATCGCTCACTGCTCATTACTCACTGCCCATCGCTCATTGCTTACTTCCCGCACATCTTTCGTGCCGCCTCCACTACCGTTTCTTCCGTCGGCACCGTCACGTCCTCCAGCGGCGGCGAAAATGGAATCGGGACGTGCATCGCTCCCATCCGCTTCACCGGCGCATCGAGATCGTAGAACGCGCCCTCGGCGATCACAGCTGCAATTTCCGCCGTGACGCCGTAGCGTCCGTAGCCTTCGTCGAGCACGATCGCGCGCGAGGTCTTCTTCACCGAATCGACGATCGTTTTCTCATCGAGCGGCCACGTCGTGCGCGGATCGACAACTTCTGCACTGACACCTTCTTTTTCCAGTAACGCCGCGGCTCCCAAAGCAACGTGCACCATGCTGCTGGTCGCCACGAGCGTAATGTCTTCACCTGCGCGCTTCACATTGGCAACGCCAAACGGAATCGTGTATTCGCCTTCTGGCACGCGGCCCTTAAGTTTGTACATCATCTTGTCTTCGAAGAAGACGACCGGGTTCTCATCGCGAATTGCAGTTTTCAACAGGCCCTTCGCGTCGTAAGGCGTAGAAGGCAGCACGACTTTCAATCCCGGCACATGACTGAACCACGCGTGCAGCGATTGCGAATGTTGCGCCGCCGAGCGCCGCGTCGCGCCCAGCGTGGTCCGCATCACCATGGGAACGCGCCAGTGTCCGCCCGACATGTAATGCGCTTTGGCGGCCTGGTTCACCATCTGATCCATCGTAAGCGTCAGAAAGTCGCCGAACATAATGTCGACTACAGGCCGCAAACCGGCCATGGCCGCGCCGACTCCAACACCAGTAAATCCCGCTTCTGAAATTGGGGTGTCGATCACGCGCCCGGCCCCGAATTCTTCGACAAGTCCAGAAAGTACTTTGAACGGCGTGCCCGCCTCCGCAACATCTTCGCCAAAAATACAGACGCGAGAATCGCGGCGCATTTCTTCCGCAAGCGCTTCGCGCACCGCTTGGGCGAAAGTCAGTTCGCGTTCCGCAATGGCGACTTCAGGCATAAACATCCTGCGCGACTTGATCTGTCGACGGATAGGGCGCGTTCACCGCGAACTGCACTGCAGCTTGCATCTCGGCGCGCGCCTCTGCCGAGACTCGCTCCAAAGTAGCGGCATCCGCGAAGCCGTGATCCACCAGCCACTTTGCGTGCAGTTGAATGGGATCGCGCTCGGTCTTCCAGTGCTGCTCTTCTTTTTTCGAGCGGTAGTATTCGCGGTTGATGTCGCCGACGTGGTGCCCGCTGTAGCGGTAAGTGTCAGCTTGCAAAAACGCAGGCCCACCACCGTTCTGCGCCCGCTCCACAATCCGCGTCGCGACTTCGTTCACCGCACGCACATCCTGGCCATCCACCGTCGCGGCCTCCAATCCAAAAGCAGCCGCGCGCCCAAGAATCGTTCCCGCCGTCGTCTCGCTGTAGTGTGTGTACTCGTTGTAGAGGTTGTTCTCGCAGACGTAAATCACCGGCAGCTTCCAAAGCTGCGCCAGGTTCATCACTTCATACAACGATCCTTGTCCAAGCGCGCCTTCACCAAAAAAGCAAACGGCGACCCGGCCGTTGCCCAAACGCTTCGCGGCAAACGCCGCGCCGGTGGCAATCCCGACGCTTCCGCCGACAATCGCATTCGCGCCTAAATTGCCCGTAGCCGGATCGGCAATGTGCATCGATCCGCCTTTGCCGCGGCAGTAGCCCGCTTCTTTTCCGAGCAGTTCAGCGAACATACGATCGGGCGATGCGCCTTTGGCCAGACAGTGCCCATGTCCGCGATGCGTGCTGGTGATGTAGTCGTCGACGTTGAGCGCCTCGCAAATGCCGACCGCAACCGCTTCTTCGCCGCTGTAAAGATGCGCGAGACCGGGCATCAGCGCGCGTGTGTAGAGTTCATTGACCTGCTCTTCAAACATGCGGATGCGCACCATCTGGCGATACGTGCGCAGCCATTTTTCTTTATTGTCAGACGCGGCGTGCGCGGAGTCCGATTTGGAGGCGGCAACCGTCACTGCTTCTTGCCTCCAGCCGTCACTGGAGTCGACACGCCCGACATCGCCGCCAGCACGTCGAACATGCAAGCGAAGTCGTACTTCGTCCAGCCCATGCCGCGCGCCGCCGTCAAGAATTCATTGCTCACCGCAGTCGTGGGCAGCGGCACATCCAGTTGCCGGCCAAGTTCCATCGCCAGCACCATGTCTTTCTGCATCATGTTGACGTCGAACCACGCCTCTTCCGGTTGCTGCAGAACGAACGGTCCGCGATACTGAATCATCGGCGAAGCGACGGCGCTGTGTGTGAGCACATCCACCGCAACCTCGCGCGCAATGCCGCTTTTCTCCGCCAGCAGCACGCCTTCTGAAAAAGCCAGCATCTGAACCGCGAGACTCAGGTTGGTCGCAATCTTCATCGAGAGCGCGAGGCCGTTGTCTCCGACGTGCGTAACTTTGGGGCCAATATCGAGCAGCAGCGGCTTGATCTTTTCAAACGTCTCTTTTTTTCCACCCACCATTACCGAGAGCTTGCCCTGTTGCAACGTGATCACGCTGCCGGAGACTGGTGAGTCCACCATGTCGGCTCCGAGAGTTCGCACCTTCGCAGCCAGCGCGCGGCTCACCGCAGGACTGACCGTGCTCATGTCGATGAAAACTTTCCCCGCTGACAGTCCCGCCAGCAATCCATCCGGACCTTCGGAAATCGACGTGATCGCCGCGGCGTTGGTGACCATGGCAAAAACGAAATCGGAGCCGGCCGCCACGGCCCGCGGAGAATCGACCCACTGCATTCCCTTCTCCACCAGCCACTGCGATTTCGAGCGGGTGCGGTTGTAGCCGGTGACCGAGTGCCCTTTCTCGATCAGACGGTTCACCATCTGGCCGCCCATCACGCCAAGTCCGATGAATCCTAGTTTTGCCATTTGCCCCTGTCGTGCCCTGAACGTTTTAGCTGGCAGAGTTCCTAGTGTTTCGCGGCAATGCGCCGGACCGCCGGCGACTCGCTGTCTTCGCGCACTTGCCCCAGATGTGCGCGCATCGCTTCGCGCGCCTGCTCCGCGTCGTGATGTTCCACCGCTTCCAGAATTTTCTTGTGATGAATCTGCCCGCGCTCCGGCCCACCCGGAACCTGAAAGATTCGCAGCCGCTGCTGCCTTAGCAAACCGACGATGGAATCGAGCAGCGACAGAATCAGTGGATTGCCCGCTCCTTCGGCGAGCGCGAGGTGAAAGTCGAGATCGGCCTCGATATACGCGTCCGGATCCTGTTGCGCACCGTCCATCACTGCAACCGCTTCGCGCATCGTGGCCAGCTCCGGCTCCTGGATGCGCGTCGCCGCCAGCGCCGCAATCTCCGGTTCGAGGATGCTTCGAACCTCCGCAAGGTGAGTCGAGCCTTCGGGCTGCCCAATCCTCACCATGAGATCGAGCGACTGCCGCACGGCCTGGCTTGTTCCGTTGGTGATAAATGTGCCGCGCCCCGAGTAGGCCTCCACTAATCCTTTTTCGCGCAGCGCCTTCACCGCCTCGCGCACCGCAGTGCGACTCACGCCGAAACGCTGCGCGAGTTCGCGCTCCGCTGGCAACTGGTCGCCCGGCTTCAGATCACCCTTGACGATGGATTCTTCGATTTGCTGAACGATTTGCTCGTAGAGTCTGGAAGTCCGAACAAGCTTGTACACTGCTTTGCCCCCCGCACAGTGTGGCATGCAGCCAATGATGGTCTGGTTACTATACCGCATATCCACTGTAGAGCGGCGGGTTTGTTCGGAAACGGTCACGGAAGGTATGTCGGTATGATGGTCTGACCAATATAGCGCCTCGCGTTCAGCTTTGGCAACCAGTTCCGCGAAACCTCAAGGTGGATTTCCAACCGGCCATCCTCGGGCCCGACGCATTCTCTCTCTCTGGCTAGTGATCAAGGCGTTCCCCTTTCCCGAAATGGGAGTGAATTTGCTTGACACTGTTTCTCTGGTAGTGGTATGGCTGTCGGACCAGCAATTCGCACGGAGGAGTTCCTATGCGATCGCGCGAGTTCTGCGCCGCCCGGTCCCGCGGCGCTATGGCAACCTCTCGGCTGCTTCTCTCCCTCTTCACTTTGCTCCTGTTCGTTGCTTCCGTCATGGCCCAGTCGACGAGTGGCCGAATCCTGGGCACGTTGACCGATCAGAGCGGCGCGGCGGTCGTTGGCGGGACGGTGCTTGTCACCGACGTGCAGCGCGGCACTTCCCGAACCCTTACCACCGACGATTCCGGTGCCTTCGTTGCGCCCGATCTCCCGCCGGGCACATACAAAATCCGCGTCGAAGCCAAAGGGTTCAAGACGGTGGAGCGACCGCGCGTGCAGATTGAAGTCGCCACCGATGTGCGCGCGGACTTCTCGCTCCAGCCCGGTCAAGTCAGTGAGACCGTCACCATTAATGAAGACATTCCCCTGGTGAACACGACTTCCGCGACGCTGGGCGGAACTCTCAGCAACAAAGAGATCAACGACCTCCCGCTCAACGGCCGCAACTACGAGAACCTGCTCCAGCTTCGCCCCGGCGTAATGCGCTATCCGGGCGGCGGCTTCTCCACCACCAGCTCGAACGGCCTCCGCGCCGAAGACAATTCCTATTTCGTCGAAGGCCTGTTCAACAGCGAGCCCTATTCCGGCCAGGCCATCATCAACGGCGCCGGCATCGCCGGAGATTCCGCGACGATTCTTCCCATCGACTCCATTCAGGAATTCAATATCCAGCAGAATCCCCCCGCCGAATACGGATGGAAGCCTGGCGCAGTCGTAAACGTCGGATTGAAATCCGGCACCAACAGCGTTCACGGCACCGCATTCGCCTTCGGCCGCGATGGCGTAATGGACGCGCGTAACTACTTCAACGCCGCGCCAAATCCAAAACTGCCGCGCACGCTCGAGCAATACGGCGGCAGCCTCGGCGGCGCCATCATCAAAGACAAAGCATTTTTCTTCGGATCGTACGAAGGCCAGATGTACAACGTGGGCAATTCATTCGGCGGAGTGACCAGCCCGTCGATGGTTGCGATGCCTGCGAACGCAACCTGCATCTATCTCGCGACCGGCGACTGCGCCGACAGCATTCCCGACACCATCGCCGATCTGCAAGCTGGCGGAATCACCGTCAGCCCAGCTAGTTTGCAAATCGCGGGTTGCGCGGTCTCAGGCTCGTCCGTCACCTGCAATGGCAAAGGCTTCCCCACGAATAACGCGCAGTCTATCAACATCACTAACGGCTTCAACAACGATGTTACCGTGCGCAATTTAGTCGGCAAAGTCGACGTGCGTGCTAATGAACGCCACAGCATCAGCGGCATGTATTTCTTCGGCAACAACCGCGGCACGGTCGAAGATTTTCCTGAGCTGCAGCAGAGCTGGCTCTCCGACATTCACACGCGCGCGCAAGTGGCCGGCGGCAGTTGGATCTGGACTCCCAATACGCGCCTGGTCAACGAAGCGCGCTTCGGTTACAACCGTCTCTATCAGCCGACGCTCGAAGGTGATCTCAACACTCCGGCGAGCGCATATGGCCTCGACACCGGCGTGAGCGGTCTATTCACCGGCGGCCTCCCGCGCATTGGCTTCGGCGGATATTTCTTCCCCGGCCTCGGCGGCTTCAAGTGGCCCAAGTTTCAGGGCCCGGACTCCATCACCCAGTTCTCCGATCACGTCTCCTACACGAAGGGCAAGAATTCCATCCGCTTCGGCGGAGATCTGCATCGCAACAGCGTCACTAACGCCGCTTACGGCAACTCGCGCGGCAGCATCACATTCCTGGGTGGCAACACACCCAATCCCGCTGATCCCACCCAGTTCCTGCCCACCAGCCAGCTCGAAGATTTCTTCTCCGGCGCGCCCTTCAAAGCCACACTCGAAGTCGGAGATCCTCTCCGCCATCTGCACAACTGGGCGTATGGATTGTTTTTTCAAGACGACTACCGCGCGACCCACAACCTGACTTTGAATTTCGGCCTGCGCTACGAATACTCAACGGTCGTGCAGGAAGAGCACAACCTGCTCGGCAACTTCGATCCCAACGCGGCAACCGGAATCATTCAGACCGGCGTCGGCGGCGTGCACAACATCTACAATCCCGACCACAAAAACTTCGGCCCGCGCGCCGGCTTCGCCTGGGACATCATGGGCAACGGCCGCACCGTCGTTCGCGGCGGCGGCGGATTGATTTATGAAACCGTGAACTGGCAGTCGTTCGTCGCCTTCAACAACGCATTCGGCCTCGGCAATGTTCCCACGGCAAGCATTCTTCCCGGCGGCACCATCGACGCCGGCAACATCACCATCTTCCCCAACTTCCCCTGGGACGTCGGCCCGGTCTACGGCAACACCAACTCGATCGACTGCAACGCCAGCGCATGTCCGATCATGGCCGTCGACCGCAACATCACCACCCCGCGCATCTGGAACTGGACTCTCAACCTGCAGCACGCCATCACGCCAAATCTTTCGCTCGAAATGGCTTACGTCGGAAATCACGGCGACAAGCTGATGGGCATTCGCGACATCAATCAACCGCCCGTCGGCTCCGGCTGGGGTACAGGTCCGGGTGGCGAACTGACCGCGTGCTTAGCCAGCGCCCCTGCTTACGACAACTGCGCCGCCGACAACAATGGCGGCGAAGAAGCCAACCGCACCTATGCCGCGCAGTTCCCATATCTAAGCAACATCTTCCAAATGGCCAACGTCTACAAGTCAAACTACAACGGCTTGCAGGTCACACTGAACGCACGCAACTATCATGGCCTGAGCATGGTTGCTGGTTACACATATTCACACTCGCTCGACGATGTGGGCGCGAACTGGGATTTCGGCTACGGCTCCGGCCTGCCGCAGGACGCGCACAACGTCGCCAAAGAATATGCCAGCAGCGACTTCGACATTCGTCACCGGCTAACGGTATCGCTCACCTATGCGATCCCTGGCCGCAAAGGTTACGGTCAGTTGCTCGAAGGCTGGGAGATCAACACCATTGCGACCCTGGAAAGTCCGCAATATTGGGGCCCGATGGATGAAGGGACCGACGCCGCGGGCATCGGCGCATTGCCCGTGAGCCCACCCGCGAATACTCCGATTCGTTGGAGCTTCTACGGAAAAACTTCAGACTTCAAATCTCGCGCTGGAGTCGGCATTCCATATTTCTCGGGCGCATCGAACGCCGCTTGCGCCTCTCAGGCACTCGCCGTCGATGGCGGCTCGGCGGGCGCTGCGACCGCGGCCTTGAATCTCTTCGGCTGCTACGCGCAAGGCAACTCGGTCATGATTCCTCCGCCGCTCGGCCAGTTCGGCAACATGAGCCGCAACATGTTCCCCGATTCCGGGTTCCGCAATCTCGACTTCTCGCTGGCGAAGAATTTCCACTTTGGAGAGCGCGTGCGCGCGCAGTTCCGCGCCGAGTTCTTCAACATTTTCAATCACCCAAATTTCGCAAACCCATATGGCGGTCAAAATGGATTCGGCTTGAACGACCCGTCCGTCCAGCCGTTCGGTTGCGGATGCGCAACGCCCGACGTGGCGGCTGCGAATCCCGTGATCGGATCAGGCGGAAGCCGCGCCGTGCAGTTGGGCCTGAAATTCATCTTCTAAATTTGACGCATAGTCCCCCCGAGGGCCGGACTGAACTTCGTCCGGCCTTTTTTAATCGCCTCGCGTGAAATGCAGCGCGGCGCGCAGGATTCGGAAATGCAGAAAATGATAGTGATGAAGGGTCTCAAGGTCGCATGGATCGCAATCATGCTCGCCGGAGCTCCGTCCGTCTTCGCTCAAAAAACCTTCGCTCAAAAAGAAGAGCGCCACGAGCGCACCATCGACGAAGTAAAGACCGAAGCCATCCATCGCGCCGAAGTCGGTCAGTATCCGCTGATCGGCCTCGATCCCACCGACGTAAAAGAAGCCTTCGAAAACATTCACACCGCCGACAAAGACGAGTGGGCCGCCGGCTTCATGAAAGTCGCCGACCGTTACTTTAACGAAGCGAAGTCGCTCGAAAAATCCGATCCCACAAAAGCCAACGCCGACTACATCCGAGCCTGGCGACTCTATTCCTTCGGCCGCTGGCCGATTCCAGCGTCTCCCGGCAAGCAGCGTTCTTACGAGAAAGCGATCGAGGCCTTTCTCGATCATGCGAAGTTCTTCGATCCGCCGCTCGAGGTCGTGCGCATTCCGTTCGAAGGCAAAGAGATCATCGGCTACCTGCGCCTGCCGAAAAGTGCCAAAGGCCCGGTGCCGCTCGTGATCGCCGTCAACGGCCTCGACAGCCGAAAAGAAGATTTAACCGAAAGCTTCAGCGCGATTCTTCCCTTCGGCATCGGCTACCTCGCCGTCGACGGCCCCGGCACAGGCCAGGCCCCGATCAAAGTCAGCGAGAACTCCGAGCGCATGCTGTCGAGAGTCATCGACTACGCGCAGTCGCGACCGGAAATCGACAAGAACCGCATCGCCATGCACGGCGTGAGTTGGGGCGCATATTGGGCGACGAAGATGGCCATCGTCGAGCGCGCCCGCCTTCGCGGAGCCAGCGCGCAATCACCGCCCACAGATCGCTTCTTCCAAAAAGATTTTCTGATGAACTCTCTGCTCGGCAACCGCGAATATCTTTTCGATCAAGTCCCGGCGCTCATGAACATTCTCGAAGGCGTCCACTCGCTCGACGAAATGGCCAACACTCTACCGAAGATGTCGCTCGTAACCCAAGGTCTGCTAGGCAAGCCGATGGCGCCGATGCTTGTAATAGCCGGAGTCCTCGACACGCAAGTCCCAATCGACGACGAATACCTGCTCCTAAGCAAGGGCGACACACCAAAAGAAGCCTGGATCAACCCGCACGGCGGACACTTAGGGAGACAAGTAGGAGTCTGGCCCGATCCCAGAATTTTCAAAGAAGTAATCATCCCGTGGCTCGTGAAGACTCTCGAGCCTCCAGCAAACTAAGCGAACCATGTGGAGACGGGCGACTCGCCCGTCCCGCGAAGGCGAAGCCAAGCGGCCCATCAAAAGAAGCGAAGAACCAAAGAACCCAAGAGAAAAATGCCGACCCCAACCCAACCCGAAGCCACCCCAAAGCGCAAGCCGTTTTACACGTCCCTCTGGGCCCAAGTAACAATCGCCATAGGGCTAGCCATCATCCTCGGCTACTTCAACCCCGAGCGAGCCATCGCCATGAAGCCGCTGGGTGACGGTTTCATCCGCATCATCACCATGATCATCACCATCATGATCTTCTGTACGGTGGTGACGGGAATCGCCGGCATGCGCGATCTGCGCAAAGTAGGTCGCGTCGGCGGAAAAGCTCTTCTCTATTTCGAAGTCATCTCCACGCTCGCACTAGTCGTCGGATTTCTGGTCGGCAACTTCGTTCACCCCGGCAACGGATTCAACGTCGACGCCTCCAAGCTCGACACGCACGCCGTAGCCGACTACGCCGGACAAGCCAAAGCGCAAACCGTCACCGATTTCGTGATGCACATCATCCCCACCACGCTGGTCGATGCCTTCGCCAAAGGCGACATCCTCGAAGTTGTATTCATCTCGATCCTCTTCGGCTTCGCCGTTGCAGCCGCCGGTTCGCACGCCAAGCCCATGGTCGATCTCATCGAAGCGCTGAACCGGATCGTCTTCCGCATGGTCAACATCGTCATGCGTCTCGCGCCCATCGGAGCCTTCGGCGCCATGGCCTTCACCATCGGCAAATACGGCCTCGCCTCGCTCGGCCCGCTGGTCAAGCTGATCGCGTCGTTCTACGTGACATCGATTCTTTTCGTCATCATCGTCTTCGGCGGCGTAGCCTGGCTCGCCGGATTCAGCCTCACCCGGTTCCTGCTCTTCATCAAAGAAGAGATTCTTCTGGTGCTCGCCACCAGTTCGTCCGAAACCGCAATCCCAACATTGATGGAAAAACTCGAAGACCTCGGCTGCTCGCGCTCTCTTGTCGGCCTGGTCGTGCCCACCGGCTACACCTTCAACACCGATGGCAGCGCCCTTTACATGACCATCGCCGCTCTGTTCGTAGCGCAGGCGACGAACACACATTTAACCATGCTGCAACAACTAAGCCTCTTCGCCGTCGCGATCCTCACTTCGAAAGGCGCCAGCGGCGTGCAAGGCGCATCCTTCATCGCGCTGGTCGGCACGCTCAGCGTAATCCCCGCAATCCCCGTAGCAGGAATGGCGCTGATCCTAGGCATTGATCGATTTATGAGCATGTTCCGCGCCCTCGTTAACATGATCGGCAACGGCGTAGCCACGGTTGTAGTAGCGCGCTGGGAAAACGAACTCGACCGCACCACCCTGCAACGAAATCTAGCGTAGGCTATGATTCCCCGAATGCAGATCTGTACGGATGATGACGCATTCAGCTGGATTCGCGACGGCCGGCTGCCCTACAAAGATCGCAAGGATATTGCCTGGACGGGCAACTTCGTCCATAACCTGCTGCCAGCATGCTTCGAGTCGTATGCAAAGGTGCTGCACCGCATCGATGCGCGCTACGACGACATAGACAACCCACTCTCACCCTCTGAGATCGCGGTGCTGAGAGTTCCGCGATGTGAGAACCTGCGGGATTTCATCGTTGAACGCAGGAACCGAAACCTCGGCACGAGGATTCGGTGGGCAGAACTTTGTAAGCTGCTCGCTGTGCCTTTTGCACCTGAGATTCACCCTGAATGGTATGTTCCAAAGCTTGAAGAACCGCACTGCTGGCCGCGCCTGTTAAGCGGTCCTAGCGACTCAGTCCTTGATGACCAAAGCCTCGCAGAGCTTGTGTCCGTGCTCGCAAGGTTCATGGCCGACGCCCTGAGTTTCTTTCGTTTTTCACGGTGGCAGCTCCCGAGCGATGAGAGACCACGGATGTTCTGCGGGAAGATTGAGGAGTTAAATGGTTTTCTTCGTTCCGAACGATACCGTCTCGGGCCCGAATACTGGTGGCCGAGCAATCATACGTGGTGCGTTTGCTCCGAGTATGACCTGCCATTCACCATCGTCGGCGGAACTCAGGAACTGATTTCCGCCGTTTTAGCGAACGATATCCTGGAGTGCATCCCGGTCGAGCCGGCAACTCGAATCGACTACCTCGCACGCGCCCCTGAGATTCCATAGATCATTCGCAGCCCAGCATCTCAAACACGCAAGGAGTGCTCCCATGCAAGGCAAAATCTCCCTCATCACCGGCGCCAACGGCGGCCTCGGCACTCAAGTCACAAAAGCCATGCTGGAAGCCGGTTTCACCGTAGTAGGCTTAGCCCCAAGAATCCAGCCCTCCGATTTCAACCACCCCAACTTCACCGCACTCCCCGCGTCGCTAGACAGTCTCAAAGCCGCAAGAGCAGCCACAACCTCAGTCATCGCGCAGCACGGAAAAATCGACGTCCTGGTCCACACCGTAGGCGGATTCTCCGGCGGCCAATCCGTCGCCGACACCGACGACGCCACCTTCCAGCGCATGTTCGACATGAACCTGAACTCCGCCTTCCACATTCTTCGCGCCGTCCTCCCGCACATGCACAAGGCAAATTTCGGACGCATCATCGGCATCGGCAGCCGCCAGGCCGAAACCCCGGCAGCCACAGTCGGCGCCTACAGCGCGTCCAAGGCCGCATTCGTTTCGCTCATGCGCACCGTAGCGCTCGAGAATAAAGACGCCGGCATCACCGCCAACGTAATCCTCCCCGGCACCATGGACACGCCGGCCAACCGCAAAGCCATGCCCGGCGCCGACACCTCGAACTGGGTTCAGCCCGCGACCATCGCAAGCCTGATCGTCTGGCTAGCGCGCGACGCGGGGACCGATGTAACGGGAGCCGCCATTCCGGTTTATGGCAAAGGATTGTGAGCAAAGACGAACGATGAATGATCAGCCGCGAGCGAACCGGTGAGTCGAACAGAAGAAATCAGCAGAAGAACCTAACTGCGTAAAACTTCACCCGACCGAACAACGAGCGCATGCGCCGGAGGCGTCGGATTCTGAAACAGCTTCATCGAATTTCGCACCGTGTTGTAGATTCCCCAGCTCAAAGGGATTCCAACAAATATCCACGCCAGTAAAATCACAACCGCCGACGATTTTGATGACTCAGTCATAACGCTCCTTATTGTGTGTGACTGACCTTCACCTAATTGCTCAATCAGGCAGCCTTCTGCGTGGGAGCCTTCGATTCTTCCCAGTGCTTCTCATCAACCGGCCGCAGCACAAAATTCGAAGCGAAGCCGACGAGCAACAATCCCGCCATGATGCGCAACACCGTCTGATAAGCCCCGGCCCGATCCACGCCATGCGCCAGTTGATACTCGCGCGTGTAATTCACCAGCACCGGCCCCAGAATTCCCGCCGTCGACCACGCCGTGAGCAGCCGCCCGTGAATCGCGCTCACGTGATAACTTCCGAACATATCTTTCAAATACGCCGGAATCGTCGCAAAGCCCCCGCCATACATCGACAGCAACACCACCGAGGTCGCGACGAACAGAGCCACACTGTTGAGATGGGTTCCACCCGTCAGCGGAAGACAGAAATAAAGGATCGCGCCCAACGCGAAAAAGATGAAGTAAGTGGCCTTGCGTCCAATGTAATCCGAGACCGACGACCAGAAAAAACGGCCGCCCATATTGAACAGGCTTAGCAGGCCAACAAATCCTCCGGCCGCAACCGGACCGATGCTGCCCTTGAACAAGTCCTGAATCATCGGGGAAGCCTGCTCAATAATGCCGATGCCCGCAGTCACGTTGGTGCACAGCACCACCCACAGCAGCCAGAATTGCGGCGTCTTAAAGGCCGTGCTGACATCCATTTGTCGGGTCGTTACCATGGCCGAACGCTTGACGCTCGGCATCCACCCTTCGGGGCGCCAGTCCGCCGGTGGCACGCGCACGGTGAAGACCCCGTACATCATGAAAACAAAATACAAGAGTCCCATCACCAGAAACGTCGGGCCTACGCCTAGGTGGTCGGGCCTGCGAAAGTACGCCATCAGGTTCACGGCGAGCGGAGAACCGATCATCGCGCCGCCACCAAATCCCATGATCGCCATGCCCGTCGCCAGGCCGGGGCGATCCGGAAACCAACGGATCAGCGTCGAGACCGGCGAGATGTAACCCAGGCCCAGACCGATCCCGCCGATTACTCCGTAGCCGAGGAAGATGATCCAGAGTTGATGCCAGACAACTCCGAAATAAGAGATGAAAAAGCCGAGACTGAAACATACCGCCGACGCGAACATTGCCCTTCGCGGGCCTGCCCCCTCCAGCCATTTTCCAAAAAGCGCCGCCGACAAACCGAGCATGATAATGGCCAGCGAAAATATCCAGGCAATCTGCGATTGCTTCCAGTCGCCCGGCCCCGGCTTCGAAATGCCTACCAACTGGCTGAGAGGAATTTTAAAGACGCTGAATGCGTACACCTGTCCAATCGCGAGATGAATGGCGAGAGCGGCGGGCGGAACTAACCACCGGCTGTAACCGGGACGTGCGATGGTGTGCTCGCGGTCCAAGAAGGAAAAGACGGCCATTTCAAATCCTCCATCGGAGTGCGGAATCGGGCTACCGTCTGCTGAGTCGATGTGGACCGCTGTTGCAAACGGTGCCCGCCACTATACTCGAAACCCGAGGGAAAGCAGCGAAAATCGCGGCCATCGCCGCCGGCCAAACCCAGCCCACATCCGGCTGGGGTCACCCTTTCGTAACTATCCCCACTGCACAATTTTTGTTGCACGTTAACATTCTTGAAATATCTTCCGAGTAACATATTTTCAGGAGGCCGCCATGGGTTCAGCCCGTACCGCGAAGTCCCTGCCGCTTCAGGTCGCAGCCATCTGCTACCGCCGGCGAGGCACGCAGATCGAGTTCCTCCTGGTCAACACCAACGGCGGCAACAAATGGACCTTCCCCAAAGGATCGACCGATCCCCGCCTCTCGCATAGCCAGGCCGCCGAACGCGAGGCCGCCGAAGAAGCCGGCGCGCTGGGAACGATCGAGCCGCGTCACTTTCATCTTTATCTGCATTCCAAGGGAGTCTTCTGGCAGCCCGGCGGGGTGCAAGAATTCGTGGTCAAAGCCTTCCTGATGGAAATTCACCAGATGCGCAAGCCCGATGAGGCCAACCGCCGTCCCACCTGGGTGAGTTCCGAAGAGGCCAAGCGCCGCCTCGCCAAAGGCCGCGAAGTAAAGTATTTCCACGAGCTAGAAGCCGTCATCGACCGCGCCCTCGAACGCATCCAGTACCACAGTGAGTTGTGGGGCGCGTATCCCGGCGCACGCAACGCGCGCATCGTCGCCTCTCCTCGAGATCCCATCGCCAGCCCCATGTGGCCGTAGCGCCTGGCGCGAATCGGAAATTTGAACGACTCCCCCTGCAAAATCTATTGGCGATAAGTTGTTGTATCCAGCATCACAGAGCCCTAGTTGCGAACCGAGTACAGTGGAACGCCGTTGTGAAAGCCGCCGTTGTGAAAGACAAAGACCCGATGAACCCCATCGTCCCTTTGTTCCGCACGTTCATATTGATTTCATTGTTGTTCCTCTTCGCGATCGCCGTCGTCCCGATTTCACAGGCACAGGCTCTCAACCAGTCAGGCGACTCGTCTGGGAATGTTGCGACGAGTCGGCGATTTCCCGCGCCGCGCTCCCTGACCTCACACCCCGCTAATAGCTTTACCTTGCTGTATACCTTTACGAACCAGGCGGACGGCTATTTTCCCTCGCCGGTAGCGCTCGACCCACAAGGCAATATCTATGGCACAGCTGCGGTCGGCTCGATCAACGGTCATAGTGGATCCGGAACCGTGTGGAAGGTGGATACTTCCGGAAGCTTCAGCGTGCTCTATACGTTCGACATGGACTCGGCGGTCGGAACGAACACCTCTTCCGGCCTGGTGCGGGATGCCCAGGGCAACCTCTATGGCACGACTTACAACGGCGGCGATCTTTCCTGCTTCGTGCCGTTTGACAGCGTTCCCGGCTGCGGAACTGTCTACAAAATGGATCCCTCCGGAAACGTGACCGCCCTTTACGCTTTCACTGGAACGAGTGGCGATGGTGAGGGCGCCGGCGTAAGCGGCAACATACCCGGCGGACACCTTGTGCTCGATGCGCAAGGCAATCTCTACGGCACGACTGTCTTTGGCGGAAATCTTGCCAATTGTGCCGGTGACGGCTGCGGAACTGTGTTCTCCGTTTCGCCTGCCGGAAATGAAACCGTGCTCTACACCCTGCCGCGCCCAGAGCAAGGCCAGATGCCGCAGTTGGGATTGGTTCGGGACGCTCAAGGCAATCTCTACGGAACTTTGGTCGAAACCGGCGACCGCTTTGAAGACGGAGTAGTGTTCAAGGTGGATACGAGCGGGAACCAAAGTGTCATCTACAGCTTCAACGGAGGGAACGGCACTGGAGACGGTTCTTCTCCCGCGCCGGGCTTAGTGATGGATTCGCAGGGCAATCTGTACGGAACAACCGTCTACGGCGGATCGGGCGCCTGTACCTGCGGGACCGTTTTTAAGCTGTCGCCCACGCAAGGCGGCGGATGGACCGAGACCGTGCTCTTCAGCTTTTCCAATCAGGCGACGGGTGAAACACCGAACGGTGGGCTGGCGGTCGACTCCCAGGGCAGTGTTTATGGCACCACGATCTCGGGCGGCACCGACTCCACCTGCGTCCTTAACGGCGAGTTTGGCTGCGGAACCATTTTCAAAGTAGATGCGAACGGGAATGAGACTGTCCTCTATAGCTTTACTGCTGGTACGGGACTCTACACTGGCACAAACGGCTACTTGGCGCTCGACTCGCGTGGCACTCTGTACGGGACAACCACCCAAGCCGGCCAGAACTTCGGAACCGTCTTTAAGTTTGCCACCGTCGGAAGCAAGTCTTCGACCGTAACGGTCACGCCATCCGCATCAAGCATCGCAGCGGACCAACCGCTTTCGGTCACCGTCGTTGTCAGCGGCAGTCCAACTCCGACCGGCACGGTAACCGTGACCAGCGGCACCTACGCTTCCGCGCCCACGGCTCTGACCAATGGCAGTGCGGCGATCAACATCCCCGCGTGGTCGCTCGCGATCGGAACCGACACACTTTCCGGCAACTACTCCGGAGACACCAACTACAGCATGGCTTCCGGCAGCAATTCGGTTACCGCCACCGTTGCAACTCCCACGTTGACCGTGTCGCCGGCATCTTCCAGCATCACCACCGCACAATCGCTCGACGTAACTCTTTCCGTCGGAGACGGCTCCGGCAGCCCCACGGCCACAGGAACGGTCACACTGACCAGCGGCAACTACTCGTCCGGCCCGACGGCTCTGAGCTTCGGCAGCGCGACGATCACCGTTCCCGCCGGCTCGCTCGCGGTGGGCACCGACACACTCACTGGAAGCTACTCCGGTGACAGCAACTACAACTCGGCGACCGGAACGAATTCGGTCGCGGTTACCCAAGCCCAGACTCCCAACTTCACCCTGAGCGGAACTTCAGTATCCCTCAGCCCCGGCGCGACCACCGGCAACACTTCGACCATCACAGTCACGCCCAGCGGAGGCTTCACCGGCAACGTGACGCTCACGGCCGCGATTACATCCAGCCCGGCGGGCGCTCAAGACCTTCCCAGGTTGAGCTTCGGTTCCACCACTCCGGTCGATATCACCAGCGCATCCGCCGGAACGGCAACCCTCACCATCACCACTACGGCTCCGACGAACAAGGCTCTGGCATACCCGATCCCCCCGCGAGCCGGTTGGTATCCCATCGGTGGCGCGGCCCTGACCCTGGCCTTGGCGCTTGGGATTGCCGTCCCGGCGCGGCGTCGTGTCCTGCGCTCGAGGCTTGCCCTGCTGGTTGGCATCGTGTGCCTCCTTGCAGGATTGCTCGCGTGCGGCGGAGGTAGCGGCAATGGCGGTGGAGGTGGCAATCCCGGAACAACACCAGGCATCTACACCGTCACTGTGACCGGCACATCCGGCAGCATTACAACCACCGCCACGGTCCCCCTTACGGTGCAATAAATATGCCGGTTAAATCAGAGCATTCCCGAGCGTTGTAACTCGTAACAAAAAAGCGCGGTCGATGAACGCTGCCGTGCCGATAACTCACATCGAGCAGTTTGCCGGCGACGCAGCTGCCACAAATCCGCCTTCTTTCGAGACCGACTGTGTGACCACCAGATCCTGATACACGTTGCCCGGAATCGCTCCTGAACTGGGCGCGTTCGGATCTGTCGGCGCCAGTGCGATCACAGTATCCGTAAGCGAACAAGGGTTAAGACTGTAAGGCTCAGTCGTCAGAACATAGTTGTAGATAGGTTCAACTACGCTCGGACTGACATTCGAGCTCACGACATACCAACTCACGGGCAATGGCGAGACAGTCCTGGGATCCTTGTTGAAATTCCCGGTCGCTGTGTATTGCATATTGATGTTGCCACCCGAGCTGATCGTGATCGACTGAAGCTGACGAGTTCCCGTGCCGCAAGCGGCAACCCAGAGAACTACAAGCAAAATTGTCGCGGAAAGAAGATGGGCTCCAAATCTGGCCATGGCAACCTCCCGAACCCCTACCGGATTAGAACACCCGCAATTCCCTAAAGTTGTACTCTCGATGGGAAAACGACGGGGCATCGGTTCGTGCAGAAGGTGTGATTTTCATCACAGATTCGCGTGCCAAAGTATTGGAAAGCAGCGATGCCTCTCTCTTGAAAATGCCGGCTGGCTGGATCAAGAAGGCGGCGTCCTAAGCGGTATTTTAGAGGGATTCTTCGGGTGCCGCGGTCCAGGCATCGACGAATTCCCGCGGTGTCACGACGCGCGTATTTTGCCATCTCGCTGGGAAATGCCGCGCGTTCCCTGTGACGATATAGTCAGCGTCTCCAATGTGCGCACTCGAGAAACTTATCGTCGTCCGGATCGTTTGCGGCTTGAACGCTGATTGTGGGCACCACAAGAGAAACAGCAGCACGAATCCTGTTCATCGCGTCACCCACCTTGATCGCGTCGATGGCAAGCCGAGGCCTTCCTAGCACCTCTGCATATTCATCAAGGATGGACTCGGAAGCGATCCACTTCACCTCACCGGAGACGGCAAGGTTAATAACGGCTGCAGGCAAGCCGTCGGCATGTAGTAAAGCTGAAACGACAACGTTCGTGTCAATGACGACCCGGATCATTTTCCAGGATTCTGCTTGCGGCCACGGCGAGCGGAGGCGATTTCCTCGTCAATCTCCTCCATCGTAAGCTTGTCGGCGCCACTGACCTTCGCTTCTTTCTGAATGGCGTCGAGCCAGTCTGGAGACGCAGGAATAGTTCGCACGCTGACGTGTTCCCCGTCGAGAATCGGGCGGCCAAGAAGGCTCTCAATCGCGACCTTCTGATCCGCAGAAAGGTTCTTAACACTCTGAATCATGATTCCCTATTGTAAACAGATACCTTCGATTTATGCCTCGATTTCGGGGAACCAAGCAAGCACGCAAGCGATTTTGCAGCCGTTTCTTCCTGATACGATAAAACCAGCATGATCCAGCTCTCCTCCGCCGGAAAACGCTTCGGCCACAAGCTTCTCTTCGAAAACGTCGACTGGCTGATCACCGCCCGCGAGCACATCGGACTGGTCGGCGGCAACGGTACCGGCAAGTCCACGCTGCTCAAAGTCCTCGCCGGCATGGACACCTTCGACTACGGCTCGCTCGTCATCGCCAAGGGCACCTCCGCCGGTTATCTTCCGCAAGACGGTCTTACCCTCTCCGGCCGCACCGTCTTCGCCGAATGCATGTCCGTCTTCGACGATCTCCGCGCCATGGAGCTGGAACTCGAATCGCTCATGCATAAAATGGCCGAACTCGACCACACTAGCCCAGAGTACGAGGCCGTCGCCGATCGCTACAACACCGTCGAGCACGAATTCCGCACCCGCGACGGCTACTCGATCGAAGCCGAAGTCGGCCGCGTCCTGATGGGTTTAGGTTTTACCAAGGAAGACTGGCAGCGCCAGACCGAAGAGTTCTCCGGCGGATGGCAGATGCGCCTAGCCCTCGCCAAGCTTCTTCTTCAGAAACCCAACCTCCTCCTGCTCGACGAACCCACCAACCATCTCGATCTCGAAGCCCGCAACTGGCTCGAGGAATATCTCGAGAACTATCCCTACGCCTTCGTGCTCATCTCGCACGACCGCTATTTTCTCGACGTCACCGTCGACAAGATCGCCGAAATCTGGAACAAGCGCTTCTGGTTCTACACCGGCAACTACGATAAGTTTCTATCGCAAAAAACCCAGCGCAACGAGCAACTGCAGGCCGCCTACAAAAACCAACGCGACCGCATCGAGCAGCTCGAAGTCTTCATCAACCGCTTCCGCTATCAGGCCACCAAGGCCAAGCAGGTGCAGAGCCGCATCAAAGAACTGGAAAAAATTGAGCGCATCGAAATTCCGCCGGAAGAAAAAACGATCCACTTCAAATTCCCGCAGCCGAAAGCCAGCGGCCGCATCGTCGCCGAATTTGAAAACGTTGCGAAGATTTATCCCGGAAGAGTGTTGAAGGGCCAAAACGGCGCAGGCGGCGGGCAGACCGGCGAGCGGGGTCCAGAAAAAAAAGTCTTCCAAAACGTCAGCTTCATGATCGAAAAAGGCGACCGCATCGCGCTGGTCGGCGTCAACGGCGCAGGAAAATCGACTCTGATCAAATTGTTAGCCGGCGAAGAACCGCTAACTAAAGGCGAATTCCGCCACGGCTACAACGTGCAATCCGACTACTTCGCGCAGGATCAATACAAAGAACTCGACGCCGACGCCCGTATCCTCGACGATCTCGGCGCGGCCTCGCCACGCTCCACCGAAACCGAACTGCGCAGCCTGCTCGGCTGTTTTCTTTTCTCCGACGAAGACGTCTTCAAAAAAATCGGCGTCCTCTCCGGCGGAGAGCGCGGCCGCTACGCCCTGCTGCGCCTGCTGCTGCATCCGGCAAATTTCCTGCTCCTCGACGAGCCTACCAACCACCTCGATCTTCGCGCCAAAGACGTCCTGCTCAACGCGCTCATGGACTACACAGGCACGGTAGTCTTCGTCTCGCACGACCGCTATTTCATCGACAAACTCGCCACCCGCGTCTTCGAAGTAGGCGATGGCAGAGTAGAAATCTTCCCCGGCAACTATGAAGACTATCTCTGGCGCAAACAAGGCGGCCAGCAGGCAATGCCCACGCTAGAAGACGTACCCGGCATGGACATGGTAGGGGAGAAAAAAAGAGAACCGATAAAAGAAAAAGTGGCTGTCCAAAAGCCCGTGGGTAGCCAACTAAAGTCCGAGGGTGGCCCATTCAAGCCCGAAGTTGGCTTGAGTGGGGCTTTTTCTCCGGGCCATACAGAAAAAGCAAACGGCAACGGATCATCACCAGAACCCGAAGTCCCCAAAAAGCGCCTGAACCCCATCAAGCGCAAACAAATCGAAGACCGAGTCCACGAACTCGAAGAAGAAATCAGCCGCACCGAAGCCGCCCTCTCAAATCTAGAATCCGCGCTTCAGAACTTCGTCAGCGCCGAAGAAAGCCAGCGCCAATCCCAGGAACTCGACCGCAATAAAGCCAGCCACGCCAACCTCATCGAGGAATGGGAAGAACTCTCTGCCAGCCTGCAGGAGTCAGAATAACCCTCCGCAGCCGTACACCATCTTCCGTAATCTCTCACCCCCGCTTACCCCTGTGCGATAGTCAAGGTGTCCAAGTGGCCACGCACTGTTGCAGGCCGCAAATTTCAGGACCAGCCGCACGCAGCGGCGCCCGCGTGAATCCCGGGTCGCAACGCCGCGCGGAACAAGGAAGGTCGCATGCTTCAGTCGTCGGACAACCGATTCCCGCAGTCCAATCAACCCGCTGCCAACCCTAACGCCTACAACCCGGTCAAAACCGTTACCGCTCCCGTCGATCAGGCCACCATCGGCCGCACGCTGGTCATCAAGGGCGAAATCAGCGGCTCCGAAGCTCTCTACGTCGACGGCCGCATCGAAGGCAAAATCACCATGCCCGAGAGCCGCGTCACCATCGGCCGCAACGGCAAAGTCGACGCCAGCATCCAGGCGCGCGAAGTCATCGTGATGGGCAAGGTCACCGGCAACATCGAGTGCAGCGACCGCGTCGATATCCGCAGCGAAGGCTCGGTCCACGGCGACATCTCGACCACGCGCATCAGCGTCGAAGACGGCGCCGCCCTCAAAGGCGGAATCCAGGTGCGCAGCGACGGCAAAAAGCACGAACAGCCGGCCCAAAACCAGAATCAGGCGAAGTCAGAGACTCCTAAGGCCATGGCCGCCACCGCAAACGCATAAACTTACTCGCCCCGACAGCAGAGGAAAGGGCACGCGCAAGCGTGCCCTTTTGTTATTTGCTCAAGGTTTGAAGGGGCGCGGCTTCAAGCCGCGCCGTACCGCGCCTCCCCACAACAACATGTCATTCCGACACGCGACGGCGAAGCCGGAGCGAGGAGGAACCTGCTTCTCGCGTGTGGCAAGAACAAAGCAGGTTCCTCGTCGCCTGCGCCCCTCTGAATGACAAATTTAAAAGAGACGCGAAAGATTTACTTCTTCCGAAAGTCCAACGACGCCGAATTCATGCAATACCGCAACCCGGTCGGCGCCGGACCATCCTCAAACACATGTCCCAGATGAGCATCGCACTTGGCGCACCGAACCTCGGTCCGCACCATGCCATAACTCGAATCCCGATGCTCCACCACGCTGCTCTCGCCTGTCGGCTTGTTAAAACTAGGCCAACCGGTCCCCGAATTAAACTTCGTATTCGAATCGAACAACGGCTCGCCGCAGCACACGCAGTGATACATTCCCGGCTCTTTCGTATTCCAGTAAGCCCCGGTAAAAGCGCACTCGGTCCCAGCCTCGCGCGTCACGTGATACTGCTCGTCCGAAAGCTGCTTCCGCCACTCGGTGTCAGTCTTCACAACTTTCTCAGCAGTCTTTTCCACCATAAATGACTCCGTTTCTACCGATTAATCTTGGTGATGATTGGATGTTTAAGCCCACGAAAAGTGACAGGCTGGAAATGACTCAGCGCCTTCCTCTGTGCCCCTCTGTGCCCTCTGTGGTGAAAGAATTTTGCCGAAGCTACTTCGCAACCCCGCCCACCGACCGATACTTCCCCCGATAAAACAGCAGCGGATCCCCCTCCCGAACGACAACATCCTCCACCTCAGCAATAAAGATCGAGTGATCCCCCGCGTCCTCCACCGTATGCAACCGGCACTCCAGATAAGCCAGCGCCCCCTGCAACTTCGGAGTCCCATGAGCCGTCCGATCAAACCGCGCCCCAGCCTCTTCCTCCGCATGCTCATGCGTACGCGCCGGGCGCGCGTAGTAATCCGAAATCGCCCGCTGATCCTCGCACAGCACGTTAATCCCAAACCGCTTCTTGGCATGCATATGCGTATGCGTCTTGGTCCGGCTGTCGACGCAAACCAAAACCAGAGGCGGATCAAGCGACACCGACGAAAACGCATTCGCCGTCATGCCGTGCACCTCGCCCTCCAGGTCCACAGTAATAATGGTGACCCCGGTGGCAAAGCATCCCATCGCCTTGCGAAACTCGGCAGAATTCAGACTCATGTTAGCTATCAGCTTAGTTCGACAACTCCACTCCGTGCGGCGTCATCCCAAAACGCGCGGCGCCTTCAGCGGCGTCATCCGGAAACGCCCGCGCTTTCATTAGCGGCGTCATCCCGAACGCGCGCGCTTTCACCAGCGCGCGGAGGGATCTCCCGAGCCCACACTCTTTGGGTAGGAGGCAGTTCCCTCGCCCCGCCTGAAAATCGGCTACGCTCGGAAGCCGCAGTCGAATTCACTATTCGAAACCACCCCGCCGCAACCGCCTACATTACCACGCCGCACCGTTGTATCATCGGGGCAAGGTGACTCAAGCCACGCTCAGCGCCAGCGCCGTAGACAAGCCAGCCGCATGCGCCGAACTCCTCGCAGGCGTGCGTCCCGGCGAACCGATCTCTCGCGCCGCAGCCCTGAGCCTGATTAGCTGCGATGACAACGATCTACCGGAACTCCTCGCCGCAGCCCGCGCCGCCAAAGAGCACTTCAAGCCCAACGTCATCACCTACTCGCGCAAAGTTTTCCTCCCGCTAACCAACCTCTGCCGCGACTACTGCGGATACTGCACCTTCCGCCGCGACCCCAACGACCCCGGCGCGCACACTATGTCGCCCGAAGAAGTTATCTCGGTCGCACAAGCCGGAGAAAAACTAGGCTGCACCGAAGCCCTCTTCAGCCTCGGCGACAAGCCCGAACTCCTCTTCCCCGAAATGCGCGACACGCTCCACCATCTCGGCTACAAGTCCACGCTGCACTATTTAGAAGCGATGTGCGAATTAGTCCTGCGCGAGACGAACCTGCTCCCGCACCCGAATCCCGGCCTGCTAAGCGCCGAATGGATCTCCCGCCTAGCCCAAGTCTCGCCCAGCATGGGCCTGATGCTAGAAACCACCAATGCCTCATTGCTAGCCAAAGGCGCAGCCCACGACAACGCCCCAGACAAGCACCCCGCAAAACGCCTGCGCACCATCGAAGACGCCGGAAAGCAAAACGTCCCCTTCACCACGGGCCTGCTAATCGGCATCGGCGAATCACCCGAAGACCGCGTCGACACGCTGCTCGCTATCCGCGACCTCCACGAACAGTACGGTCACATTCAGGAAGTCATCGTGCAGAACTTCCGCGTCAAGCCGACAATCCCGATGGCCAACTGGACCGAGCCCTCGCACGGCGAGATGCTGCGAGCCGTAGCCGTAGCGCGCCTGCTGATGCCCAACGTGAATATTCAAGCGCCGCCCAATCTCTCCGCGCCTTACTATGATGACTTGATCGACGCCGGCATCAACGACTGGGGCGGAGTATCCCCTCTGACTCCCGACTTCATCAATCCCGAAAAACCCTGGCCACACGTCGACCAACTCCGCCTGCGCACCGAAGCCCGCGGCGCGCAACTTCGCCAGCGCCTCCCGATCTATCCCGAATTTATCCCGTCAATCGCCAGGCCCGGCTTGCTGCAAGAAAAACTCCGCGCCCTCACCGACGATCACGGCCTGGCGCGCCCGGCGAGGGCGGCATGATCTGCGTCCTCAGCGGCGGCACCGGCGGCGCAAAGTTCATCGACGGCCTCCGCCAGGCCATGCCCGCCGAAGACATCACCATCGTCGTCAACACCGGCGACGACCTCATGTGGTGGGGCCTCTACGTCTCGCCCGACATCGACTCCATCACCTACGTCCTCTCCGGCATGCTAAGCCGCGAGCGCGGATGGGGCGTCAAAGGCGACACTTTCCTCTGCTTGCAAGCCATGGGACAACTCGGCGAGCCCACCTGGTTCCACACCGGCGACCGCGATCTAGCCATGCACCTTCTCCGCTCGCGCCTCATAGCCGAAGGCAAAACTCTCTCCGAAGCAACCGCGGTGATCTCAGAAAAACTCGGCGTGCGCGCCCGCGTCCTGCCCATGAGCAACTCGCGCGTCGAAACTCGCGTCCTCACGCCCAACGCAGGCGAACTCAGCTTCGAGGAATATTTCGTCCAGCGCTGGTATCAGGATCCGGTGGAGTCCGTCCGCTTCGCCGGCGCATCCGACGCCGAACCCGCGCCCGGAGTCATCGAAGCCATCGTCTCCGCCGACGCCGTCATTCTCGCGCCAAGCAATCCCATCACCAGCATCGGACCAATCCTCGCTGTCCCCGGCATCCGCGACGCTCTGCTCCGCGCCCGCGGAAAAATCGCCGCCATCAGCCCCATCGTCGGCACCGCTCCCGTCGCTGGACCCGCCGGAATTCTCATGCAGGCGCAGGGCCTGCCTTGTTCCATCGCGGGCGTAGCCAAGGCCTACGAAGACTTCCTCGACGTCCTCATCTGCGACACCCGCGACGCAAACGCAGCCGACGACCTTCGAAAAAATGGCTTGCGTGTCCAGTGCACGCAGACAGTAATGCGCAGCGCCGAAGACAAAGGCGCGCTAGCCCGTGAGACTCTGGAGTTCGTAGCCGCACTGCCAATTTCCAGCGGCGCTCCAAACCACGGCACAACCCACCGCCGCCCCGACGAAGGGTGACCTCATTTGCCGACGATGATTCAATCTAAAACTCCGCCCCTATTTTCTATGGCGTCATCCCGAGCGGAGCCGTTCTTCAGGCGGAGCGAGGGATCTCCCGCTCCAATGACTTGTGAGCTAAAGAGAAGGCTCTTTGGCCTCGAAGAAAACCGCCGGTTCTCCAGATGCTGTACGTAGAGCAGATTTCATGAGCCAACCTTCGCTCCCATGATTCTCGTTCCCGTCAAAAATCTTTCCGGAGCCAAGCAGCGGCTAGCCGCCGTCCTCGACCCGCCTTCGCGCACGAAATTAGCCCAAGCCATGCTCTACGACGTCCTGACCGCGCTGCACAATTGGCAACCGCGTAACTCGACTGCACACTCCAAAGTAGCCCTCGTCACCAGCGATCCCTACGCCATCAACTTAGCCAACGAATACAACTTCGAAATCATCCCCGACCAAGAGAATCCAGGCGAAACCGGCGCCATAGAAATGGCCACTCAACTCTGCGTAGAGCGCGGCGAAGAAAGCACGCTGATAATCCCCGCCGACATTCCGCTAATTCAACCGTGGGAGTTAGAAGAAATCCTGACACACGCGCCGCAAGAAGGCAGCCTCTTAGTCCCCGCCGCCGACGGACGCGGCACCAATGCCGCCTTCCGCCGCCCCGCCAACTTATTCCCGCTCCGCTTCGGCAACGACAGCTTCAAACCACACCACGCCGCCGCCCAGGCCACCGGCAAACCCTGCATCATCCTCAACCTACCCGGCATAGCCGTCGACGTCGACAACCCCGAAGACCTCGAACAACTGCGCACCCTTTCTGGCAACACAAGAAGCCAATCTCTGGCCCGCCGGCTGTGACGAACGTCACATACAGCCGGTCATCGCACAATTAGGGTTTGTTTGGCCGTTTACGTAGCTCTGTCATCCTGAGCGGAGGCGTTCTTCAGCCGTAGCGAAGGATCTCCCGCTCAACTGGCCTAACGCGCCAGCCAAGCTGCACCAAGATGCATCACATAACTATCTTGACACCATAAAATCGCCCCTGTAGTCTCACGAGCCATAAGTGCTCAAGGGCGATTTTTGGCCCGCGCGTGAACTGATCTCGGCCTTTGCTTTCCCCCTTCAGGCCGCGTCCACGCGGATATCATCCTTTCTCCAGAAAGGGCGCCACATGTCTAGTTGGATTCATAAAGCGGCCTATCGCAGTCTGTTTGCGCTCGTTGCTACAATTGCACTCTTTTCCGCTCTGCCGTGCCGGGCCCAAGGATTCCCGCCGCTCACCGACGAAGAAATCAAAATGACCAGCGAGCCCAAGGCTCCCGGTGCGCCCGCCGTCATTCTCTTCCGTGAGGTCGACCGCGACGACAGCAGGCAAGGCTCGGTTCACGAAGACAACTATTATCGCGTCAAGATTCTTTCCGAAGATGGCCGTAAATTCGCCAACGTGCAGATCCCGTTCATCAAGAATGTCGACGAAGTCGTGCACATCCAGGCGCGCACCATCAAGCCCGACGGTTCCAGAGTCGAGTTTAACGACCAGATTTTCGAGAAGTCTCTGGTCAAGGCCCGCGGCCTGAAGGTCTTGGCCAAGACCCTTACGCTACCCGCCATCGAGCCCGGCTGTGTCATCGAGTATAGCTACACCCTCGAGCTGCACCATGCGTATGCCTCCCACTGGATCCTCAGCGAGGAACTGTTCACCAAGAATGCTCGATTTTCGCTGAGGCCCATGACTGGCGGCATCGTCCCCTTTACCCTTCGCCAGAGTTGGCAGCTGCTTCCACCAGGCAGTAAGCCCGTGACTGAGGCTGACCGTACGGTCACGATGGAAGTGCACGACATCCCGCCATTCCAGGTCGAAGATTTCATGCCCCCTCCCAATGAGTTGAAGGCGCGCGTGGATTTCATCTACGAGATCGGCAGGGTCGAAAACGACCCAAACTCGTTTTGGAAGCACGTGGGCCAGGTTCGTGACAGTCAAATGGAGGCTTTCATCGCCAAACGCAAGGGGATCGATGAAGTCGTCGCCCAAACGATTGCTCCCAATGACACTCCCCAGGACAAACTTCGCAAGATTTACAACCGGGTCCACCAGGTCCGAAACACTGCCTTCGAATTGCGCAAAACCGAGCAGGAGGAGAAGCGGGAAAAAGTAAAGGTCGACGAAAACGTCGAGGACGTTTTGAAGCGAGGTTACGGGAATCCGTGGCAATTAGACTGGCTGTTTCTTGCTATGGTTCGTGCCGCTGGCCTGGAAGCGTACGGGTGCTGGGTCTCGAGCCGGGCGGAGTATTTTTTTAACGCCGCAATGATGCAGAGCGGACACTTGAACGAGTCTGCCGTGCTGGTGAAGCTCAATGGCCAGGATCTGTATTTCCACCCGGGATCTCCGTTTGTGCCGTTTGGGATGCTGAATTGGTCTGAGACCGCAACCGCGGGCTGGAGAATGGACAAAGACGGCGGTGGTTGGGTCAAGACGCCTCTGCCTAAGATCTCTGATTCACGCATTGAACACGTCGCCAGATTGCGGCTCACTGATAGTGGCAGTCTCGAGGGCACGCTCAAGGTCACCTACACCGGGCTGGAAGCGATGTACCACCGGCAGGATGTTCGCAACTCGGACGACATAGCCCGAAAGAAATTCCTTGAAGACCGCATCAAAAATCAGATACCGGGAACCGTCGAGGTGGAACTCACCAATAAGCCCGACTGGAGCAACCCTGAAACACCCTTGGTTGCGGAATACCATCTCACGGTTTCGAACTGGGCATCGAATGCCGGCAAGCGCACCCTTCTACCTGCGGCTCTATTCAGCGCGGTCGAGAAGCGTCTGTTTGAACATTCGGAACGCGTGCATCCCATCTACATCGACTATCCCTACGAGAAAGAAGACGACATAACCATCGAACTGCCTTCGGGTTTGCAGGTGGACTCTGTGCCGCCGCCGCAAAAGCAGGATGGCCACATCATTACTTACACCCTGCAGGTCGACAACGATCACAACACGCTCCACCTGCAACGAAAACTCGGGTGGGACTTCCTGCTGCTCGAGCCCAAGTTCTATCCGGCATTGCGCAACTTTTTCCAGTCAGTGAGGACCGGCGATGATCAACAAATCGTGCTGCAACCCGCCGCGGCTACGGCGGGCAATTAGCTGTCTCACAATTCGGTTTTGTCTTGCCGCAGTGGCCGCATGCCTCGTCGGCACTAGTCCTGCCGCCGCGGATGCTCCGCAATGGATGCACGCGCAGGTCAACGCGTCCCTGCCTTCCTACGACGAAAAAACCGATGCGGTGCTGCTTTACTCTGAGACGAATGTCACCGTCATCTCCACTGACAAGATCCGAACCACAGTTCGCGAGGCCTATAAGATTCTCCGGCCGAACGGCCGGAAACACGGCACCGTTGTTGTCTATTTCACTCCGCAACGCAAGATCAAGAGCATGCATGGATGGTGCATTCCGGCACAGGGCAAAGACTACGAAGTAAAGGACAAAGAGGCGATCGACCGTACCGTAGATTCTGGCATGCTGATGGACGACGATCGCGTCCGGATCCTCTCCATCCCCGCACCTGACCCCGGCAATATCGTCGGCTATGAATATGAGGTCGAGGAGAAGCCTTTCTTTCTGCAGGATCTCTGGTTCGTTCAGGAACTGGATCCCGTCCGCGAAAGCCACTATTCGCTGCAACTCCCGGCCGGATGGGAATTCAAGGCAACGTGGCTGAATCACCCGGAGATTCAACCCACCAGCGCCGGAAATAATTTGTGGCAATGGTTCATCAGCAACCTGAAAGCAATTCGCAAAGAAGCCGACATGCCGCCCCTGCGCGGCGTCGCCGCGCAAATGGTCGTCACGCTCTTTCCGCCGGGAGGCAAAGCAGCCAACGGTTTCGCGGAATGGAACGATCTCGGCAACTGGGTCAATCAATTACTGGCAGGCAGGCTCGAGCCTTCGCCCGAAGTGAAACAGCAAGTCGCAACCCTCACCGCGGGTAAGCCGGATCAACTGGAAAAAATGAAAGCGATCGCCCAGTTCGTGCAGCATGACATCCGCTATGTCGCAATCGAGCTCGGCATCGGCGGCTGGCAACCCCATCCTGCGCCAGAAGTTTTTTCGCATCGCTACGGCGACTGCAAAGACAAGGCCACGCTCGTGCGCACCATGCTGCACGAGATCGGCATCGAATCCTTTCACGTGGCCATCAACAATCGCCGCGGCGTCGTCACCCGCCAGACTCCGGCGCATAACTTCGGATTCAATCACGCAATCGTCGCCATCCGCTTGCCCGATGGTGTGAACGATGCTTCCCTGGTCGCCGTTCTGCAGCATCCCAAGCTCGGCCGCTTGTTGTATTTCGACCCGACCGACGAAATCACTCCCTTCGGTCAGATCGACGGTGAACTGCAGGATAACTACGCTCTCCTGGTCACTCCGACAGGCGGCGAGCTTCTCGCATTACCCATGCAGCCGTCTTCCATGAACAGCATCGAGCGCACCGCCAAGCTCACGCTCGACGCCTCAGGCACTCTCAAGGGAGATGTCAAAGAAACTCGCCTCGGAGGCCGCGCCTGGTCGGAGCGCTGGTCGCTGCGCAACGTCTCCAAAGACACCGATCGCATCAAGCCCATCGAAACCCTGCTCGGAGCCTCGATGACGAACTTTCACATCACGCACGCCACCGTGGAGAATCTGCAGCGCACCGATCAGCCATTCGGCTTTGAATACTCTTTCACCTCCGACAACTACGCCAAGAATGCCGGTGGACTTCTTCTCGTACGCCCGCGCGTGCTCGGCAACAAAGCGTTGGGTTTTCTGGAAACCAAAGAGCCGCGTGAGTTCCCCATCGAATTCGAAGGTCCCACACGCGACACCGACACTTTCGAAATCGCGATTCCCGCTGGCTATGAAGTCGACGACACGCCGCCTCCCGTCAACGCCGACTACAGCTTTGCCAGTTATCACGCGAAGACTGAAGTTGCCGCAGGAGTGATCCGCTACACGCGAACGTTCGAGCTAAAGGAGTTGAGCGTTCCAGTCGATCACGCCGACGACCTGAAGCGCTTCTACCGAACCATCAACGGCGACGAACGCAACACGGTCGTGCTGAAAGCGGTAGCCAAGTAGCAGGCACAATAACGCCCTGTCACTCTGAAGCGCAGGACGAGCTTTGGCGAGTCCAAGTCGAAGCATCCCGCACGTTAAGATGCCCTCACCATTCCGAAACAAAATTCTGTCGGTAGGTAGCTGTGCTTGCGTCCTATCGCCTGCTCGCGCAGCTAGGCTCGACCCGCCTCGCACAGAAGCTGCGGCAGGCGCTCTCGGACCATATCATGCAGGCGCTGGTGATGTTCGAGCATGGCTGCCTGCTCGCGCCGGGGGACGTTGTATACGCTCATGGAAATCTCCACCACGGTTCGATCCAATACGCGGAGCACGTTGAGGAGCTTTTCGAGATCGGCTGGCACGCCGCGAACACGCAGCTTTCGCCATGATTTTTTCGTGGGCTGGGTCATTGCACTGTCCCTCGGGAACTAACCAATTGATACCTCATCCCCGATGACAAGGGAAACGCAAACAATCGATCATTGTGATCAGCGCAATGCATGAACGAAGGTAACTTTCAGAAGAATGAAATTTGACCCTATGTGTCAGGTGTCGCCTCCGACTTCGGCTTCATTTCTCGTCCCCACTTTTTAGGATCTTCGTTGCGCATTTTCTCCATCGCCTTTGCGTGTTGGGATGCTTTTCCATCACATGTTTCGTCATAGCTTGGACCATCTCGTCCTATGACGCAGCGGACAGCTTTTGTTCACAAGGCCCACACCGTGATCGTCTCGTCTACGGCTTAACCACCTGCCGACGGCCGTCTTTGTTGGTTAGGGTAAGTGAGGGCTCTCCGCCGTCCGAGCTCATCACGATGTAAGTGGGATCGATTCCCCCGCCAAGCGTAAGCCCCGAGCCCTGCTCCGAGGTCTCGATCTTCACCGAAGGCCGCCCGTCGGGACGAATCAACCGGAACAAGACCGCCTCCGGGTAAACTTTTCCATCCGCGACCGGCTTGCCGTCTCGGATCGCCGGCCCTTCAGGAACAACCGACACCGACGCTCGCACCTTCCCTTGGGAATCAACAATCTCGAGTGCTCTCCCGCGAATGACTTGCTCAGGCCCGCTTGCTTCGACCGGCGCAGCGTGATGGAACTGGAAGAAAACCAGCATTCCAAGATTCAACAAGGTAAGTGTCGTTAGTGCTCGCGTGTTCTTCATTGCAGCTCCCTCAATTTAGATTTGATCTCCGGTTCGGCACGGCCCGGAGCACCAGCCTTGCATTTATAGGACGCACCGTTCCGAGAAGGGATAGCGTAGTTTGTAAAGTTGAAAGAGAAACCCCAAAGCCGTAAGCAGTGTGAGAAGAGCCAGCTAGGTGTAAGGCGCAAACATTAGCCTGTCTTCAATCGTGCGCCCCCTGCTTCAGTCTCTCCGATGATGTAGAATCCTCCGCGACCGAGTCCCTCTCCAACCACGGGAATGCCACTTGAACTACGGCCGCTTCGCTCTCGCCTTTCTCGGCGCCACCGTCGCCTACTTTGCCTTTGGCTTCGCGCTGTTCGCGGCCCTGCCCGCCATGAAGTCGGAGTTCCAGAAGTACCCCAACGTCTACCGCACGCAAGACAGCATGATGAAGATGATGCCGCTCGGCATGATTTTTATCTTGATCAGCATCGCGGTGGTCGCTGCGATCTATGCGCGGATGTATCCTGCCGGCGGCGGCCTCGCGTCCGGCATCTTCCTCGGCGCACTTATCGGCATCTTCTCCGTCGGAACCTTCGTCGTTCACAACTACGTCAACCTGAACATCGGCCTTACCCTGACGATCTACCAGGGCGTCTGTTACTTCATCCAGTGGCTCGTTGTCGGCGCAGCCATCAGCCTGATTTACAAACCCTAAACACTTCGGGACTCAAGGCTTAGCACCCACAACCCAAGCAATGTCATTCCGAATCGGAGCAAAGCGCCGGTGAGGAACCTGCTTTTAGCCTGAAGCTGAAAGAAGCCCAACATCCTAGAACCTTGTCCGATTTCCAACGATGTTTCTTCGGGCGGGGAGAAGCAGGTTCCTCCCGTTGGTCGGAATGACAAGTCGTTGGGGAACTTGGCACAAGATTTCGGGGTATCCCCCTCCCCCCCCGAATCTTTGGAATGAGCGAGTTAGCGCGAAATTCCCGGCAAAATCCGTTTTTCAAAGGACTTAGATGTCAAAATCCGTGAAACAAAGGACTTAGCGCCGCAGAATTTCGTGTTCTGCGTTTCGCGAGTATCACGGCCTCAGCCATGATTGCGAAGTTTGCCTGTGGAAGACAAGGACATGCGTCACAATGGGGGTGTGGAAAAGTTGTGGACGATGAACTGAACTTCTTTTCCGCCGATGCACGCGGATTTCGCGGATTCAATGCTGGTGAAAAGCTTATTGGCGAAATCCGTGTACATTTGCGGAAGCGCAGTTCAAATTCGTTATGGAATGGAAGAATCGGCACGTTTGTTCCATGCGAAAGCAGGTTCCTCCCGTTGGTCGGAATGACAAGATTTTGGGAGGGATCGACCGCCGGGCGGTAAATCATGCGTGCCAATTGGGGATGGATCGACTGCCGGGCGATGAAATTGTGCGCGCCGGGACGTTGCTAGAAGGACTTTTTCATTCCGACCGCTGCGCGGCGACGCAGTGTTTGACGCTTGGCGCGGGGCGACTATAGGCTACGGTCTAGTTCGGGCGGCCTACTACTGTTGGCGGAGTTCACTATGCATGATTCAACGACTAGGGAGCCGGCCAACGATCCCCAGGATTTGGAACGATTGCTGGTGGAGCGAGAGAACGCGGGAGATGTGGCCGGCATGACGGCGTTGTTCGAGCCAGACGCGGTCGTCGACATTGGCGGTGGAACGTTTCTGCGCGGCAAAGGGGCCATTCACGAGTTTTTTACCAAGCTCCAGTTTACGGGGTTCGGACCGGAAAAACGAAAGTTCGAGTTCGGAGAGCAGCGGCCGGCGCTCATCTGCGGCGATCTGGCCCTCACCTCGACGCGCAGCCGCGATGGCACCGTGACCTCAGAAGTTGCGCGCCGCCAGAAGGATGGAACGTGGCTCTGGGTGATCGACAGGTATTCCGTGGCTTGGTGATTGCAGTCGTGAGCAGTGCCGATGAGGAGGCGAGAACCAGCGCGTCATCAGTGACCGTGGTCACTGCCCGTCGAGGCGTACGCTGATAAAAACTAAGGCTTCCTTTTCTAGAGCCGCCTCCCGGCTCCTGTGCCCCCGAGCGGCATGGAAGGAGGACCGAGCGTGTCAGCCACACGGCCCCGAACATTCTCCGTACCTTCTGCTTTCAACTGGACTGGTGTTTGCCAGGCTGCGGGAATTGCTGCCTTCGTGTTCCTTGTCTACTGTCTCGCGACAATGATCCAGATTGCCATCGTCGGCGGGCCGCCGGATAGCGTTGCAGAAGCGTTTCGTGCGTTCCAGCAGAACAAGTTGGTGGGTCTTTTGCGGCTCGATTTTGCGACCGTTCTGGTGTTGCCCCTGTATTACCTCCTTTTCTTCGGCTTCTTTGCGGCTTTGAAAGACACGGATCGCACCCACGCCGCGATTGGGACGGTCCTGGTCTTCCTTGGTGTGACCCTGGTCCTCGCAATGCCCACAGCCCTGCCGCTCATGGCTCTCAGCGACAAATATGCAACCGCCACGAGCGAGGCCGCGAGAGCTCATTTTCTGGCCGCAGGGGAAGCCGTACTAGCCGCCGACATCTGGCATGGAACGGGTGCTTACATGGGCGGAATCTTCGTGCAGACCGGAGCCGTGTGGATTTCGGCCGTCATGTTGCGTGGTGGTGTGTTCAGTAAGGCGACTGCCTACGTGGGCATGATCACGCACGGACTGGACCTGGTCCATATTGTGTTTGTGCCGTTCCTCCCCAAAGTGGCCACCATTCTTATGATCGTTGCTGGGGTGGGATATCCGGTGTGGTTATGGCTTGTCGGGCGAAGGCTGCTGAAGGCTGGGAGAGCAGGCTAGTCCGGCTAAGTGCACTTCCAGTTCGTCCCCGGGAAGGAGAAAGAAAATGAACTCTAAGGACCATGCTCCGAGGATTCTGGGGATAGCGTTTCTTCTTCAGGCCATCACGTCATTGATCAGCGGAGCAATTCTGAAGGCGGCATTGGTTGTGCCGGGAGACATCGGCGAAACCATGCTCCGGATTGCGAACCATTCCTGGCTGATGAGGGCCAATGTTTTCGGGGAGATGGCCACCGCGGTGGGAGTCGTCTTCCTGGGAGCGATTCTCTTCTTGACCACGCGGAAACAGAACGAAAGTCTGGCTCTTATTGGTTTAGGACTTTACGTATTAGAAGCGTCGCTGCTGGCCGCCAGCAGGATTGCCGCGTTGTCTCTGCTGCGGATTAGTCAGGATTACGCGAACCCAGTCCACCCAGCCGACTTGCAGCCGATAGGAAGACTCGCATTTGAATCCATGAACTCGGGATATCAGTTGCTGATGTTGCCGTTTTGTCTGGGTGCGATCCTCTTTTATTACTTGCTCTACAAATCGGCCATTATTCCACGCGCTCTGTCTGTCTGGGGTCTGGCAGCGGTTTCACTCGCTTTCATCGGAACAGTGTGTGCTCTAGCCGGCCGCGAACTTTCATTCGCTGTGTACCTTCCTTACCTTCCATTTGAATTCGTCGTCGGCGCGTGGATTTTGGTCCGAAGCGGTCGCCCTAGATCCGAATGAATACGAATGAACGCGGAAGAATCCGGGGGGGCAGACGGGACGCTTACGAAATTTCTTCGCCGGACAGTGCGCCATCCACCACATCATCAACTCGCGCCTGAACCCACTGATTCGCCGCGTGCAGGCCGCGGAGGCGGAGCTTTAGGTAGTTATCGGTCAGGGCTTCGGTGAAGTCGCCTTGGGCGTCGCTTCCTGTCACGTTTAGCGTGATTGCTTCCAGGGTCCTTCCGAGGAAGCTTTGCATGAACGCTAATTTTTTCTGAGCGGCCAACTCTCGCAGGATTTGGTTGCGCTCGCGGGCTGCGTGCACTGGGACTTGGTTGTCCATTGACGCTGCTGGGGTGCCCGGCCTGGCGGAATACGTGAAGACGTGCAGATAGTTGAACGGCAAGTCTTCGATCATGCGGCGCGTGGCTTCGAATTCCTCCTCGGTTTCGCCGGGGAATCCGACCATTACGTCGGCGCCGATCGCCGCTTCGGGCATGGCTGTGTGAATCTTTTCGATCTTTTCGCGATAGTGCCATGGACGATATTTGCGATGCATGCGGCGCAGTACGGCGTCGCTGCCGGACTGCATGGGCACATGGGCGTGCTTGGCTATGCGCGGAGACGACGCGACCAGCTCGATCAATTCGTCGGTCCAGTCCATGGGCTCGACGGAAGAAATGCGGAGTTTTTCTAGCGAGGTTTGCGTGAGAATTTCGCGTAGCAGTCGCACGAATGTCGGCGAGGTCTCGGGTCTTAGGTTTTGGGTCTTAGGGCCGACGCCCGCCGCCTGAGGTCCGACGTCCAGATCTTTCCCCCAGCGGCCCAGGTTGATTCCGCTGATTACTACTTCGCGGTAGCCTGCATGGACCAGCGTGTTCACTTCGCTGGTAATCCGCTCGGCGCTTAGCGACCGGCTCTGCCCGCGCACGTACGGAATCACGCAGAACGAGCAGCGGTTGTCGCAGCCGTCCTGAATCTTGAGGTTCGGGCGGGTGCGCTCATTGGCGGCATCGAACACGGGCGCGGCCAGCAGTTCGGTGTGCGCGAAGATGTCGGAAACGAAGATTGATTGTTCGCTTTGAATGGAAGATGCCGGCGCGTCGAATTCCGCAGCGCCATTCAGAGTAGATAACATTGTAAGCGGAACGAATGCCGCTGGCGCTGAATGTTCACCAACACGACTCAGCGCAATGTGCGCCAACTGATGCTTATGCGAGTTGCCGATGACGACGCTCACGCCGGGAAGCGCGGCGATCTCCTCTGGCGCGCGCTGCGCGTAGCAACCGGTTACGATTATTTTTGCTTCGGGATTCTGCCGTCGGACCCGGCGGATGGCGGCGCGCGCATCCTGATCGGCGGCCGCGGTGACGGTACACGTATTCAGCACCACGACCGAGGCCTGCGACGTGGCTGTTGCGCGCGCCAGACCCTGCTGCTCGAACTGGCGCTCCAGCGCAGCGCCGTCGGCCTGGGTGGCGCGGCAACCGAAGTTCTCTACGTAGTATCCGGGCACGTCTCCATCGTAAAGCAAAGCATCGAAAAGCAAAACAAAACGCGGCGCCGCACTCGTCCGCGATGCTTAGCCGAAAACGCGCCAAAAAATCAGGCCGAAGCCGCAGTCCGCCGCGATTGAAAACATTCACGGCAGAAGACGGGGCGGCCCTGCGTGGGACGGAACGGAACTGTGGTCTGTTTGCCGCAACCCGAGCACGTTGCCTGGGTCTCGACTTTGGTGAAACGGTACGACTGCCCTTGCGATGGTGCCGCACCCAACACTGCGACCCGCTTGGTTTTGCAGGCCTTGCAGCGCTTGGGTTCGTTCTTGAACTGCTTGTCGTGAAAGAAAAGCTGCTCCCCGGCGGTGAAAATAAAATCACTGCCACAGTCGATACACTTCAGCACCTTGTCCTGAAATTCCATTTGAGGATGGCTCCCTTCAGCCCGTCCTCACGCCACCCGCGGGGAAACTGCGGCGGTCGCGAAAGACAGGTTGTCCTACATCCCCCTCAGTGTTGCCCCTGGACTCGGCCCGTCACGCCCGTGGAACAACGGCGTGGATACTGCCTATCGTGCTTTGAATGCCGGAGATTGATGAATATGAAATCCCTGCTGCAGCTCGCTTTGGTGGGGGCCAGATTCGAGCAGGGCCGCCCCGGGACGGAGCAGCCCATTCCTGCCTGTTTAGTCCTGTTCTTTGCGGGTTTTCTTGCGGGCTCGCTTGCGAGCCAACGCAGCCTTCACGCGCTTTCTTTCGCCGGGCTTCAGGTAAAAGGAGTGGCGCTTTACCTCCTTGATGACGTCTTCCTGTTGCACCTTGCGCTTAAACCGTCGCAGAGCGTTCTCGAGGGACTCACCCTCTTGAAGCCGAACTTCTGCCAAACCAATACACCCCCAGACTCGTCCCGCTGGACCGAATAGTTATTACAAGGAATTGACTTCAAGTCAAGAGGGTGCAACGGGCTGCGCCATCGGACTACGCCATTCGGGGAATTTTAAGGTTCATTTTGAGACTTGTTGGCGAGAATGTCGCTTCGGGCAAGCCCTGAGAGTAGGTTGAGTTACCCTAGACCAGATATTCCGGCAGGTTACTGGACAGTTGAGACTGGCCGAGTGTGCACCTCCCAGGAGAGGTTTGCTATCTCTACCATCGCACAACCGGGCTCTCTGCTTATGCTGAAAGGACGCGTTGCGGAGCCGGCCTTTGCTGCTCTTCCCTTCCTCCTTCCTCCGCGGACGATGCGCCCGTGGATCCTGTACCCGCATGCTCAATAGATAAACTTCAGCGCCAGCTGCACCTGACGGGGAGCGTAGGCGGCGTTGGGTTTGGTGAAGTTGTTGGGCAATTCGTAGTATCCGGGGAACGGCGCGGCGCCGCTCGTCACCGAACTCTGCACAAACGTGGTGGCGTTGGCGATCATGCCGTTCGACGTAATTGCGACGCGCTGATTGTCGCGATTGAACAGGTTGAACGACTCGGCCACCAGGTTCAGCTTGTATCTCTCGCCGAAGCGGAACATCTTGGTCAAGCGCAGATCGGCGGTCGCGTAGTCGGGTCCGGTGAAGGCGTTGCGGGTGTAGCCGGGTAAGCGGTCGTTCAGGTCGTTGCCGTCCTGGTTGGGATCGCCCGCGACCGTTGCGCTGAAAGGACGTCCGCTGCCGTAGTTCAGGACACCAGAAAGCTTCCAGTCGTTGAAGAACCTTCCCAGCATTTCGTGGCCGCGATGGAAGAATCGCGGCTCCGTGGAGAATGCCGCCACCAGCCGCTGGCGCTGGTCGGTGACACTCGGTCCGCGCTCGGCATTGGGAACGTAGGAATTCTGCACCGTGGCGGGCTGTCCTGCCACGAGCGCATCCTGACCGTCGTCGATGGCGTGAGCATAGGTGTAGGAGAAGCGCAGATACGTTCCGCGCGCCACGCGGCGATTGATGGAGAGCGTCGCGCCGCTGTAGTAGCTCGAAGCTGCGCTCTGAAATTCGTCGATCGCGCCGAGTTGCGCAATCGGTCGGCCCAGCGGGTTGATGCATGGTGGCCACGGGCATTCGAGCGTTCGGCTGAAGGTCCAGGTGGCGAAGGAATCGACGGTGTAGTATCCGCCCTGAAAAATCGATCCCGTGGAATCGAAGATGGGATAGTTCAATGCCACGGGCTGCGGCAGGTTCACATCCAGCGCGCGAATCAAGTGCTCGCCGTGCACGTTGAGCACAGAGATCGCGACGGTCGTGCGCTCCGCCACTTCTTTTTCGATCGTGACGCTGCCCTGCTGTACCCGTGGCGTCACGAAATTCGGCGCGAACGCGGAGACTTCATTGGTCACTCCTTGTGTAAAACCCGACGGCAGGGAGCAGTTCGCCGCGTACATCGGGCAAGTGACCAGCGGGTTCGGATAACTCGGAAAGAACTGTTCATCGGTGGCACGTGTATTGTTGAGGAACACCTGCGCATCGGTGACGCCATTCTGCGTGGCGACCACCGAGTTATAGATCTGCGGAATGCGGACATAGAAGATGCCATAGCCCGCTCGCACTACGAGCGGACGCTTGTCGCCGAACGAGTATGCCAGGCCAGCGCGCGGCGCGACGTTGAACGGCCGGAACGGTACTTTGCCCGAGGGCGGAAACAGGGGATTCGAAATCAATCCAGCGTGAGTGAAAGTCTGCAAGTCCCAGCGCGCGCCCAGATTTACGGCGAGATGATCGGTCAGGCGAATCGTATCTTGCGCAAACGCCGAGTACTCGTTGTTGTCGGGATGCGAAGCGGCGCTGCCGAAGTTCTGCAAATAATAATGCGGCACTTCGTGCGCATAAGCGCGCAAGGGCGAAAGCTGCAGACCCGCTTCCATCGGCTGATAGGTAAACGGATCGACCTTGATCGGATAAAACAGATACTCCCCGCTCTGCTGGCTGGGAAAAAAATCGTAAATCCAGCTGAACAGGCCGTCGCCGCCCAGCTTCCAGGTATGGCGGTGGCCATCGAAGCTCATGGTCTCGGCCAGGTGCAGCTTGTGCTCGCGCGTCTGCCGCGGCAGAAGATTCGATCGCCCCACGCCGTCGAGAATGGTCGGAATCTTCACCAGCACGTCGCTTGTGTTGCTGAACGACTGTTGCCGGTCGCGCGAGAACTGCGCGCGCAGATGGCTGATCCACCTCGCAGAAAACGCCGAAGTCAGCGAGACCGATCCGGTCTCGGTCGCAACCGTCTCCTGTCCGTTGTCGCTGATCGAATCGTAGGTGACCGGGCTTCCGGGATCGAGAAAAACGTTGTTCGCTCCCCAGTAGCGGCTCGTGTTTGCGCGCAGGGCCAGCTGATTTTTCGGCGTGAGATTGAGGTCAAGCTTGGCGTAAGCCGTATTGCCGATCTGTGCCGCCGGATATTCCCCGGCCAGCGATGTCAACTTCGCCGCCGCCGCGAATACCAGCGCCTCATCATTGGGGTCGTAGTCGTTGGGGATCCCGGTGGTACTGGCCACCGGCACTACCTCCGACGAGCCATTCAGAAATTCGACAACGTTCGGCACATGAAACATGTGCTGATCGAATCCTGCGAAGAAAAATGCCTTGTTACGCACAATCGGCCCGCCGATTGTTCCCCCGACCTGCTGCTGGCGATTGTGCGGCTTAAAAGCGAGAAACGGATCCGCCGCCCCGAATGCGCTGTCACGGATGTAATAGAACGCCGTCCCATGCGCGTGGTTCGATCCCGACTTGGTCACGACGTTCACCACCGCGCCGCCCGAGCGCCCCTGCTCGGCGCCATAGGAATTCGCCGAAACTCGAAACTCCTGCACTACCTCCGTCGAGAATTGATACGGCGCCCGGTAGCGTCCGCGAGCCTGCGCGAAGAAGTCGTTGTTGAAGTCGAGCCCGTCGACCAGAATGCTGTTCTGAAATCCGCGAATGCCTCCGAACGAGAGGTCGCCGTTGGTGGCCGACGTCAGGCTGCGCGGGTCTTGTGTGACGCCGGGAGACAATAGCGCGAGATCGGAAAAGCGCCGGCCATCCAGCGGCATGTCATTCAGCGCGCGTTCATCGAGCACAGTCGATACCGCGCTTGGTTTGGTTTCGACCAGTGCAGGCGCATCCGAAACCGTCACGGTCTCGCGCGCTCCCGCAACGCTGAGCCGGAAGGAAAGTTCGGCCGCGCCGCCGACATCGACATGAATTTGCGGCGTGACCTGTGGCGACATCCCCGGCGCGGTGGCGCGTGCGGAGTAATCGCCCGGAGGCAGAAGATCGAGCGCGAATCGCCCCTGCTCATCGCTGGCCGCGTTGTAGCGTCGGCCCGTGGCGGAATTCACGATCACCACCGACGCGCCGACGATCACGCTGCCGGTCGAATCCATGACCTCGCCGCGAATCGCGCCGGTCGCGTCCTGCGCCACGAGCCGGTACGGCGCCGGCATCATGATCATGAACAGAAGAAGGCCCAAAAGGAAAACCACCCGCCTTGAAGACATAAGTCGCCCCTGTCTGCGAGATCATTCGGCGATGCGCTCGGAGGGGACAACGCGCGTGAACCGGACGCGCGGAAGCACCCGCAGAACAGAACCGGAGGGCGCACCCTAGTAATGCGCGACCGGGAGGCTGGTCCACGGAAGGAGAAACCTCGATCTGTATATCACGAGGAAACGAACGATGGGGCATTGGCGCAGAGACTATTTTGCAGTGATTCCCGGACTGGGAACAAAACGCTAGACTGCTGGGAAGACGAGTTCAGGCATCTGCCATGGCCGCGCGAAATGGGAAAATCTCGCCAGTTCATTTACTGGGCGATTTCCTTTTCTATGTCGCGCTGTTCCTGTTTGCGGTCATCTGGAGGAGGGATTCGACCTGCATTGTGGGCAGCGTGATCGCAGTGCCTGCATTTGCCTTGTGGTTCTTGGCCAAACTGCAACTGGGGAGTTCATTCACTCCTAAGGCTGAGGCACGGACGCTGGTGACGCAAGGACTCTATTCCAGAATCCGGCATCCGATCTACTTATTCGGAACGCTGGCCTTGCTGGGCATTGCCATTTGCCTGCACTCTGCCTATTTCTATGCGTACCTCGGTCTGACCATCGCGGCGCAGCTTTGGCGAATCCAGCGGGAAGAGAGGGTTCTCCGGGAGAAATTCGGAGAGGCCTATGTCGCCTACCGGCGGCACACCTGGTTCTAGGCAGGGCAGGCCCCACGTTGAAAAGAAGAACGTTCGTCCTAGCTTTCGAACTCGTCCGATCTCCGCCAGATCGACATACCGCGCGCGCCCTGCGCCAGCAGGCCGAGTGTAGCGGGCTGCGAAACCGGCGCCGGACTGAGGCTGGCCTGCGTTTTTGTAACCGGGCCGTTCGTTTGCCCGGTGTGAATGGGCTGGTTCGGCACCGTTTCATACGCGTATCCATTCAGCACCGTTCCAGAGCTTCCCTGGGTCACATGCGCCCATCCGAAGTGTGTTTGACCGTTGACCACAAACTTCAGGCCGAGGTACGCTCCGCGGTGCTTATCCTGCCACGGGCAGTGTTCCGATCCCGGGCTGGTGTAGTCACCGCGAATCCACCACATTGGCGCTGTGTTGGGAGCGAAGGCGGCCTTGGGTCCGACGGCCACGCCAGCCGGCAACGCAGCGGCGCATTCTCCGCCTTTGCTTTCGATCTGCCAAACTTCGTTGGCAGCCTTGGACGGCATGATCGAGAGACCGGCCGCAAAGAAGCCCAGCGGAAAACGCCGTCCGCCCGAGTATTGCCCGAGGTAAAAACCAAAGTCAGGAACGCCATCGTTATTAAGGTCGAACGAAATCGGCGTGTTGACGGGAATGGTGACATTGGCCGCGGTGTAAACAACCTTGGCCTCGACCGACTGCGACATCGCCAGCAGGCCTACGCCAGCGGCGGTGGCAACCGTTGAATAGGCGAGCAGCCGTGCGTCCAATCGCGGTGAAAGGGACTTCTTGCTGCGAGTTGCATCAGAAGTCGTACGTCTCATTTGTCTTTCTCCTGTTTCTCCTAATCGTTGAATATCCACGGTCAATATCTGAAGCGGCGAAAGGAATCTGCTAAACAACCTGGCCCTGCTCATCCGGCCTGCGCCAGATCGACAACCCGCGCGATCCTTGAGCCAACAATCCCAGGGTTGCGCGTTGACTCGGAAGCGGAAATGTAATGTCCGACCGCACATCTGAAACCGGTCCGCTGGTTTGCCCGGTGTGAATGGGCTGATTGGGGACGGTTTCATAGGCGTATCCGGAGAGCACTGCGTTTCTGCGGCTGACCGTAAGGTGAGCCCACCCGTAGTGAGTTTGTCCGTTGATCACAAACCTGAGGCCGAGAAATGCGCCATGCACTTTGCCTGCGAAACCGCAAACCGTGTAGGGCCCGGAATAGGCAGTACCGTTCGATCCCCAGACCGGCAGTTGCTGCGCCTGAAACGCAGCCCCTGCGCCCACTTTTACCCCGCGCGGCAGCGCTGCCGCGCATTCCCCGACCTTGCTGTCGGGCACACCCCAGATTGCGTTCCCCGTTTTCAGCGGATCCATCTCGATGTATTCCTCGTGATAGCCCAGCGGCTTTCTGGGACCGTAAGCGTAGAAATAGAAATTAAAATCCGGAATGCCATCATTGTTCATGTCGAGATTCGTGAACGCGTTCGTGGGCATGGTGACGTTAGCCGCGGTGTAAACAATTTTCGCCTCGGCGACCTGCGACACTGCGAGTAAGCTGACTCCGGCCGCAGCCGCGGCCGAAGCATAAGAAAGAAGTTGTTTGTCTAGTCTGTGAGCGACGCGGCTGGTTGCGGCAGGAACTCGGCGGGACGAATCGGGCTGGGTCATCGGAGTTCTCCTTGACGAAGAGGGAATTGGGGCCGAACCCAAGACAGCTGGGCGTGAGGGAGGAATGAATTTTGCTTGCTGAACTTCCGCCTGTCAAGATGCAGAACTTTGCAGTGAGCGCACCGTCTCAAAGAAGCATTTCTCTTTACAGGAAAACACCGATTGTCTTCTTTATTGCCGGCTGCTGCGATTTCTCGGCGCTCTTACGCCGTCTCCCGCTCTCGTGTTACCTTCAACTTTCATCTCCAAGTGCATGATTCGCTCCTACAAAGGCGTCCGGCCTGTCATTCCAGCCACTTGCTTCGTCGATGAGTCGGCTCAGATCATCGGCGACGTCGTGCTGGGCGAGCATGCCTCCATCTGGATGAACGCCGTGATCCGCGGCGACGTCCACGAAATCCGCATCGGCGCCCACTCCAACGTGCAGGACAACAGTGTCCTGCACGGGATGAAAGAGCAGTGGGGCGTCTACCTCGGCGAATATGTGACGGTCGGCCATTCCGTCACGCTGCACGGCTGCGTCATCGAAGACCGCTGCCTGATCGGCATGGGATCGATCATTTTGAATGGTGCGAAGATTGGCGCAGGATCGATTATCGCGGCGGGTACGCTGATTCCTGAGAAGACGGAAGTCGAACCGGGCTCGCTGTGGATGGGCTCGCCGGGAAAATTCCGCCGCCAACTCGGCCCCGGCGAGGATGAGATGATCATGCGGTACGCCAGAAATTATCTTGGGTATAAAGACGAGTATTTGAGGGAAAGATAGCTGAAAGTTGAGTTCTGAAGAAGTTCTGTCATCCTGAGCGAAGTTTTCGTGCGCGAATGCGCACGAAAACACAGTCGAAGGATCCCTGCCGCAAAAACTACGGCCGGAGTCAAAGAATGCAGTGCAGCGAAGATCGCAGGGATCCTTCGACTGCGGTTGTTCTTTGCGCTTCGCTGCAAAGAACAATCCTCGCTCAGGATGACAAATCACTGGGTACTGATGACTGGCCACTGGCCACCGACCACTGGCCACCGACCACTGGACACTGATTCATGATCAAAGCAGCCCGAGGAACGCGCGACATCCTGCCGCCCGATACGGCGCTCTGGAACTTCGTCGAAGCCGCCGTGCGCGACGTGTTTCGCGCCTACAACTTCCAGGAAATACGCACGCCGGTTTTCGAAGCGACGGAGTTGTTCGCCCGCGGCGTCGGCGAAGAGACCGATATCGTCTCGAAAGAAATGTTCACCTGGGAAGACCGGGGCCGCGCCGAAAGCGACAAAGGACAATCTCTCACCCTGCGCCCCGAGGCCACGGCGGGAATCGTGCGCGCCTACATTGAGCACAAGCTCTGGGATCGCGGGCTCAACAAGCTCTTCTGCATCGGACCCATGTTCCGCCGCGAGCGTCCGCAGAAAGGCCGCTACCGGCAGTTCTATCAAATCGACGCGGAAGTCATCGGGCCATCATCGGCGGGTAGCGAATCTCCCGCGCGCGACGCCGAAGTCCTCGAGATGCTGGCCACGCTGCTCGACCGCCTCGGCATCACGGATTGGAATCTCGAACTAAACTCCGTCGGCGTCCCCGCCGATCGCGCGCGCTTCAACGAAGCGTTGCGCGCAGCGCTCGACCCGGTGAAAGAAAAAATGTGCGGCGACTGCCAGCGCCGCGCCGTGACGAATCCACTTCGCGTCTTCGACTGCAAAGTTCCGGCGGATCAGCCCATCATCGAGACGCTGCCGCGCATCAGCCATTTTCTGGGCGACGAAAGCCGCAAGCACTTCGACGCGGTCCAGGAAATTCTTACGAAGACCGGCGTGCGCTTCACCTTGAACGACAGGCTTGTCCGCGGCCTCGACTATTACACGCGAACGGCATTCGAATTCACCCACGGGGCGCTCGGCGCGCAGAATGCCATCCTCGGCGGCGGGCGCTACGACGGCCTCTCCGAAACGCTCGGCGGCCCCGCGGCTCCGGGCATCGGATTCGCCATCGGCGAAGACCGGCTCATCATGTCGCTGCAGGAAAAAACTCCGGCCGACACTGTGCTCCGCAAGCCGGATGCTTACATCGCTCCGATGGCTGGAATGAATGGCGAAGCTGCGCGGCTGGCGCGGGAACTGCGGCGGCACGATCTGGTGATCGAACTGGGCGACGACACATTTCGCCTCAAAAAATCATTCGAGACCGCGACCAAGGCCGGAGCCAAATACATTCTGATCGTCGGCGAGAATGAAGTGAAGGCGGGCCTGTTTGCGTTGAAGAATCTGGAGACTGGGGAACAGGTCTCAGCCTCGCTCGAGGAATTGGTGCGGAAGCTTCGCAGCTAGGGCCCAGCCTTCAGATTCCCACCCTCTTTCGCAAAAGACGCGAAAGAAGGTGGGGCGACCGGCGCAGGAAAAATCATGGGATTACTTTTCGAAATCGACGCGACACTCAAACGCTTTATCGAGGCGCAGCCGATGTTCTTCGTCTCCACCGCGCCATTATCGGCTGAGGGCCACATCAACCTCTCGCCGAAGGGCCTCGGATCGTTCCGCATCCTCGGGCCGAAGCAAGTTGCTTATCTTGACGTGACCGGCAGCGGAGTGGAAACCATCGCGCACCTGAAAGAGAACGGCCGCATCGTTTTCATGTTCTGCGCCTTTCAGGGACCGCCGACAATTGTGCGCCTGCATGGCCACGGACGCGTCATCGAGCCTGCGGCGCCCGAGTTCGCCGCGATGGCGCCGCAGTTTCCTGATTATTCCAGCGCACGCTCCATTATCGTTGCCGATATTACCCGAGTGGCCGACTCCTGTGGCTACGGCGTGCCTCTCATGCGCTATGAAGATGCACGTCAGCAACACTTCGCGTGGGCCGAGAAAAAGGGAACCGAGGGATTGAAAACTTACCGCAAGGAAAAGAACAGCCGCAGTATCGACGGGCTGCAAGGGCTGTCGGAATGATCGAGAGTTACGCACAGCAATTTCTGCGAACATTCAACCGTTATTTTTCGATTCGGGAGGTCCCATGTATTTCAGGTTTGCAGTTCTTATCGTTCTTCTTTCTGTGATGAGTGTGGCTGGTTTCGCGCAGGCGAATGTGCCCGCCAAGCCGCTCACTCCCTTCGAACAGACCCTCATGGCCGCCGAAAAAAGTTACATCGAAGCCGCCAAGAAAGGCGGCGCGGATTTTTTCAAAGCCACGCTTACGGATGACTTCTCTTTCGTCGGCTCCGACGGCGAACTGAACGAACGCCAGGACATGATCGACGAGCTCGGCGGCGGAGGCACCGACATTCTTCCATATGACATGAAAGTGGTGAGCATCAGCGACAGCGCCGCGATCGTCACCTACGACGCCATAGTGCGCGTGCCGCCCAGCGAAGATCAAGGCCCGCCGCCCCGCTATCAACACCTCAGCACAATCTGGGTCAAGCAAGGCGGCGCCTGGAAAATGAAATTTCATCAGAAGTCGGTCGCGCACTGGGGAGACTGGTAGATGAAGCAGGGGCTTGGGGCTTGGGGCTTGGGGCTTGGGGCTTGGGGCTTGGGGCTTGGGGCTTGGGACGAGGAAAGCCAGTGGCTAGGAAGAGTTTCTAGCCTCTAGCCCCCAGCCTCTAGTCCCTATCCAGCTTTCCTATGCCAGCCGAAAACGTCCATCACCGTGGGGAGTTTCGGGGTATACAATCAGGGACGTTTTTGGGAGGAATTCATGAACCGCACGGCAATTATTCTTGCAACAATTCTCGGACTGGCCGCGCTGGCGGCCGCGCAGATGGCCCCTCCGGGACCAGAGCACAAGAAGCTCGACCAGCTTGTCGGCTCCTGGACGCTCGACGGCGACATGAAGCCGGTCATGGGCAACGGCGGCAAACTCTCCGAGGAGGAAAAGTGCGAGTGGATGGAAGGCGGCTACTTCGTCGTCTGTCACACCGACTTCAAGAGCACCATGGGCAACGGCGTCGGCATTTCGGTGATCGGATACTCCCCGGACGACAAGGCCTACACCTATCGCGAATTCAACAGCTGGGGCGAGTTCGACGACTCCAAAGGATCGCTCGATGGCGACACCTGGACGTGGACCAGCGACGAAAAGATGGGTGACACGAAGGTAAAGGGCCGCTTCATCATGAAGTTCGCTTCGCCCAGCGCCTATAACTTCAGCTTTGAAATGTCGCAGGATGGGACGAAGTGGACGCTGGTGATGGACGGCAAAGCCACAAAGGTGAAATAGCTCGTCCTTCGAGATCTCGAAACAGGTGAACTCCGTTAGGGGCGGCGCCGGCGCCACAAATTTCTTATCCGCAACATCGACTTTCATCTTGAGCAAAGCGAAGGACCCAAGAACTTGCTGGCGGCCTCGGCGCTGCCGGCGAATATAGACGTCCTTCGTCGGGCACAGAACGCCCTTCTCCGGATGACAGACGTGTTTGAAGGTGCCTGACTGGCCGGATTTCGTCCGACGGGCGAACGAGGGTCCGCCACTCCACACCCGCGTCGCGTTGCGGAACGCTCATGTACTATTTCAATCAGCATGAAAATCTTAGGCGCCATTTCGTCTCTCGTGGCTGCAGCCGTGCTGAGTTCAGCTCTCCATGCGCAGGCCAAGCCGGCGGCTCCGCCGTCCGACGGCGCCAAAACCTCTCGCAGCTACTCCGGTATGTACACCTTCCTCAAAGAGGGAGAATTCGTGCAGGTCACGGTGGAAGATGACGGCCGCGTCACCGGATTTGTCTCCCGCTACGGCGAGGGCGACAGTGACAAGGGCGCGTTTCTGAATCAATTCTTCAAGAGCGCATCGCTCGAGACTAACAAGCTGGCCTTCACCACGGAAGTCGTCCATGGAGTCTCGTTTGAATTCAAAGGAACGGTCGAACGCGGAGAAGGAAAGAATCCCGGCGACGAGGCGTACTACATTTTGCTTGGCACGCTTGTCGAGAACTCCAGCGATGCTGAGAAAAAAGTTACGTCGCATACGCGCGAGGTGCTTTTCAGGTCGTTTCCGCAGTGAGTTAGTCGTGAGGCCCGAGTCCTGAGTCGTGAGACACCTCGGCTAAAGCCCTGCATCGCGTGTTGCCCCCATTTTTGCCTTTGATTTGCGTAAAGCAGGTTCCTCCTCGCTCCGCCGTTGGCGTCGCGTGTCGGAATGACATCTTCGAGAGTGGTCTGAGGACTGCGACCCGTTCTTACTGTCCTGCTCGAATGGGCGAAAGGCTCAAGCGTCCCGGCGCCTTTTTTCGCTCGGCTTCCCCGCCGTAAACCAGATCGGGGCTGCCGTCAGAGTTGGCCGAGGCCACGGCCAGAGTCTCCGCCAGATCGCGATACGACCGGCTGATCTCCGAGCCCTCCTGCAACACGACCGGCATGCCGTGATCGATCGCCGGCGAGACGTTGTTGAACGCGTTGGGCACCTTCCACAGCACCTTGCAGTTAGTGACCTGCTCGACGTCTTCATCGGTGAAGCCGGGAATCCTTTTGTAGCGGTTCAGCACCATGCGCAGGCGGTCACGGCCGGTTCCTTCCTCGAGGAAAGCGTGAATGCGGCCCGCGCTCCACAGCGAGACTACATCGGTCTGAGCGACTACGAGCACGGCATTCGAGAGATCGGAGAGCAGGCGCGTCGTTGCATCCAGTCGGCTGGAGGCGTCGACGACCACGTAGCGGTAGTGGTTGACCAGAAGATCGAAGAGCCGCGCGAGTTCGCCGGGCGTGGGCTCGGTGGGGTAGGGTTGCTGCGGTCCGGCCAACAGATGCAGGCCGTCCTTGGTCGGCGTCATGAGGCCGTCGAGCAGGGAAACATCCATGCGATGCAGGTTTTGCAATGCGTCGAGCACGCCGAACTGCGGCCGCAGATTCAGATGCAACGCCGCGTGCCCAATGGGCGCGAAATCCACCAATACGACGTCGCCGTGCGACTGTTGCAGCGCAACCGCGGTGTTGACCGCTGCGGTGGTGCATCCGGCGCCGCCTTTGGCACTCAAGAAGGTGAAAACCCGCGCCTTGCCTCCGCCGCCGGGAGTTCGCGTGCGCGTGGAGCTGTAACGCGTCAGGGCCTCGAGCAGCGGCTCAAAACCCGCGGCGTCGTCAAGATATTCGCCGGCGCCGGCACGCATCGCAGACACAATGTTGGCCGGGTGCGACATGCCGCCGTTGCCGAAAATCGCAATCTGCAACGTGGTGGCGCGGATCAGTTCAATGGCGCGAATGGCACGCAGCGAGTCCTGCGTGGGAACGTCAACGATGACTACTTCAGCCCGCGAGTCCTGCAACTGGCGGAGGATCGAATCGGTGGGCCCGACGGGAAATCCGACATGGGTGAACACCGCCCGTCCCAGACGGGTCGCGTCCAAGCGGGTCTGCAGCGCAGATAAGTGTTCGCGGTCCTCGCTCAAAAGAGCGACGGCGATGCCATGCATAGCGCGGTTCTCGCTGATTTCTCTCGGTGTCTGCATGTTAGAAAGAGATCGTACTCTCCGCCAAGTGACCTAGGTAATAGACCGCGTTCGTGCAGCGACACGTTGTGCTTCACTCACAACGACGAGGCATCAGGAACGGCTGGGGGGATTCGCAACCCTGGGGAAACTCCGAGGCTGTTTGCCTCTGTACGAGCCATTGTAAGTCAACATCGCGTCCATTGGAAAGACGCTTGGCGGCGATTTTCTAATGATTCAACGGTTTCGTGTGTGGAAATCGAGGCTGATTTAGCCGAGAGTCGAGCGGACGGCTGGTTGTGCCAGAGGGCGATCCTCTTCGTGTTGGGGATGCAGGGCCGCCACGCGCGGGAAGGTCGACGCCACCTCGGCGTCGTTCAGGTATTCATAGCCTTCAAACTTTACCGCGACTCCGATCTTGGCCTCGGAATGCCCCGCCTGGTCGACCGCCGGCTTCACCACACGCAGAATGTGGCCGCGGCAGCAGACGCGCATGCTCTCGGCAAGGGTAATTTCAGAGGGCATTTTGAGCGTCAGCTGGATCTCGGCACCTTCGTCCAGAGCGGTATCGGTGAAGAAAAAAACCCCGCGCGAGCTCAGGTCCTGGGTAAAACCAACGCCTTCGATCGAGGCGCTCGATTGGCGGAAGGAGAGCGGCAACAGATACGGGAATCTTTGTCCGACACGGCGCTCAACCCGAACTGGAGGAGTGTTCATGGATCGCATCCCTGCCGACTGCCGCAAGCGTACGCGATACTGTAGCTCAGCTTGGTCGTGAGGGAAAGTTGCAAGTTGGTAACGGTCGCAGGCGCGGGTTCCAATTTGGTCAGTTGGAGGGCGGACGCAGCCTGCCCTGAGCGCAGTCGAAGGGTACCGCCCGGAGATGGCAATCCTTTCGAACGGGAGTTATGGCGCTCCCTCTCCGGACGATTGCGTCCGGAGCTCCATTCACAGGGCCAGCGATATACTGATTCGAAAACCCTCGCGCAATCATCCAAAAGGCTACACGTGGCAGATCGGACACCTACCATTCAGGAGCAGTCGTCTCCCGCCAGCGCGTTGCCGAACCGAAAACTGAACCTGCAGGCAGCCGGACGCGCCCTGCGCCACCGGAATTTTCAACTCTTTTTCAGCGGACAACTCATCTCGCTCATCGGCACCTGGATGCAAACCGTCGCGCAATCGTGGCTGGTGTACCGCTTGACCGGTTCGGGCCTGAAACTGGGCGCGGTCGGGTTCGCCAGCCAGATTCCGGTCTTTATTGTCGCGCCTCTCGGCGGGATCGTGGCCGACCGTACCAACCGAAAACACGTGGTGATTGCCACGCAGACCGCATCCATGGTGCTGGCGTTCATTCTGGCCGCGCTTACCCTGACGAACAAAATTACGGTGCCGGAGATCTTCGTACTGGCCGCTCTGCTGGGGGTGGTCAACGCCTTCGACATTCCTGGACGTCAATCCTTTCTGGTCGACATGGTCGGGAAAGGCGATCTGATGAACGCCATCGCGCTGAACTCGTCGATGTTCAACGGCGCTCGCGTCATCGGCCCAGCGGTTGCAGGAGTGCTGGTGGCGCGGCTGGGCGAGGGCTGGTGCTTCTTCGCTAACGGGGTGAGTTACATCGCCGTCATCGCCGGGCTGATGATGATGAACGTGCATGCGCCTGCGCGCGTCTCGGCACAGACCTCGCCGTGGGAGCACATCCGCGAAGGCTTCGTTTTTGTGAATCAAACCGCGCCAATTCGGGCCTTGCTCCTCTTGCTCGGCCTGGTCAGCATGACTGGAATGCCTTACGTGGTGCTGATGCCGATTTTTGCCGACAAAATTCTGCATAGCGGCGGACAGGAACTGGCGTCGCTCATTCACTCGCACGATCTTGGTGCGGTGCGTTTGGGAATTCTCATGGGTGCGGCCGGAGTCGGCGCGCTGCTCGGCGCGTTGACGCTTGCGGTGCGCTCCGGCGTAAAAGGCCTGGGACGTTGGGTGACGGTGTGCTGCGCTGGATTTGGCGTCAGCCTGATGCTGTTTGCGCTATCGAAATCGTTCTGGCTGTCGGTCGGGTTATTGCTGCCGGTCGGCTACTTCGTGATGCTGCAGATGGCGGCGTCGAACACGCTGATTCAGGTGATGGTGCCCGATGCGCTTCGCGGGCGGGTCATGGCGGTGTATTCGATGATGTTCATGGGCATGGCACCGCTTGGCGCGCTGCTCGGTGGCGCAATATCTGACCGGCTGAGCGCCCCGATTACGGTCGCGATCGGCGGCCTCGTGACCGTCGCGGGCGCTTGGTGGTTCGGCGTGACGTTGCCGAAAATTCGCGTGGAGGCTCGCAGATTGATCCAGGCGCAGGCCATGGCAGGAGGCCAGCCCGCGGAAGCGATGTCGGCGCCCGTGGTGGAAGACAGCCGCGAACAGGCTGCGTCTCAGGTACAGACTCAGTCGTAGAAACGCCAGTCAGGTCATTGGCCTGCCACCGACCTCTGTGATCCTCTGTTCCTCTGTTGTGAAAAAAAATGATCAACCACAGAGGATTACAGAGGAAAGCTTGCCCAAGTTTGGGCGGATTACTTGTGCCTAGCACTGCGCCCGAGCGCTACTAAGAAGATCGCGCTCTTGCCGCGCGCATGCGGCGAGAAGAAACTGACCACGTCGTCGTCGTAGAAAGTCAGGCCGCTGGCGCCCAGGCGTTGCGCGTAGGCCGCCAGGTAGAGCTTGCCGCCTAATATTCCCGCCTCAAGCTGCACGGCGCGATAGCCGCGATTGCCATAGAGTTCGAGTATTTTTTTCAGATCGGCGAGAAAGAAAACATCGACCGCCGCATCCGCGGGAATCTGCTGCTCCAGCCCGAGATATCCCGCCTTGTCGCGAAAGTCTCCTGGCTTGAGCAATTCCAGTTGGCGTTTCTCCCAGTGATACGCGTAAGCACCGGCCGCGAGTCCTTCGACGTTGTTCACGATCAGATACAGATCGTTCAGATGATTCCCGGAAGAATCGAGAAAGTCAGCGGGAATACCGCGGGTTGCGCGATCGAGCATGAGTGAGAGTTGGGCGAACGTAATTGCTTCGCGCGAAAACTGGCGCGTCGAGCCACGCCGCGAAATCACTTGCTCAATGGAGTCCTGCGGATTTTCGGCGGGCAATTGCAACTCTGTGGTTGTCCCTTTCACCGCCCGCGATTCGCGCTCCAGGGATTTTCCGCGCCAGCGGCTGACTTCTTCTACATGTTCGAACGATGAGGCATCGTGAATCTTCCGCATCGCGGGATAGTCGACCTCTTCGGGGGAATACGGCACAGTGGGAAGTTCGAGCCGCTCAATCTGCGGAGGCTTCGGCGGCGCAGCTTTCTGATAACCGACCGGAACGAGGGAAAGACTGACTTCGCGTTTTGTGTCGAGAGCGAGCAGCGCGTTTACCTGCGCATCGACAAATCCCGCAACGACCCTGGCGGGAAGTTCCAGGCCACGCGCCATGGCCAGCAGGTTGGCGAGAATCGTTCCATTATCCCAGCCAAAGTGGCGATAAGTGCGCGAGCGATACTTCCAGGCATTACGCCAATACGTGCCGGTGCAGACAATCGTCGCTGGCGCGTGCGCCACCGACTCGTCACCGCCAGTCGCTTCAAACAAAGCCTGGCGAAAATCTCCCGCGCGCAATTGGCGCAGTCCGAACTCCGCCGCACCGAAATGATAGACGCCGGCGGCTAAACCCGGAGGCTCCTTCACCCCCGGCACCGGCCGCCCGGGCAGATCACTGCAGACGACGTACAACTCGATTTCATATAAGGCACCCGTGCAGGCCGCTGCGCGAAAAAAAGTTTCCCCTTCGGCATGCTTCTTGCTTTTGGTCACTCCGGCGGAGAAAAAGAGCAACTGCGCCAGGGTTTCGAGATCGGGAATCGCCTCGGCTTCCGCCTTCTTACCAGCGTCTGCGATTGCATCGACAGCTGCTACTCCTGTGTCGCGAAAGTCGCGCGGTAGCCGCGTTACTTCGAGCGTGGGATAGATCTTGAACAGCAGCGGCTTATTTTTCCAGTCGAGCATGTGCGGCTTCATGCGCAGCCCAAGATAGGAATGCTTGGTGCCGCTGTGATATTGCCGGGCTGCGTCGAGGTGATCGTTCTGGCTCAAATACGCTCCTTGCCGCAGGGGCTCAGCGGTAGGCGGTGGGCGGCAGGCCGGTGATGCGAATTCCGGCGTGTCCTTTGTGGCGAATGTTCATTCCGATCAGCAGTGCGGTGACCTGCTCGACGATGCGGGCGTTTTCCAGCCGGCCGCCGTCGATTGGGCGCACGCCGGGAATCTTCGCAGCCAATTGGCGCGTGAGTTCAGCGGCATCCGGATCATCGCTGCAGACGATCACGTCGCAGTCGAGAGGCGCGTCTCCGTTGAGCAGTTCGGCGGAGACATTGTGAAATGCTGCGACCACGCTGACATCTTTGGGCACAAGTTCGGCGGCCTGCTGCGCCGCCGATCCCTGCCACACACCCAAGGGCCGCGAGGGCCGCCCGCCGACCGAAGCGGCCAGCGGCACGGTTGCATCAATCAGAATGTCTCCCGCCGCAATCGACGGCTTGAGTTGCTTGAGCAGCGCGGCCTGTCCCTCGAATGGGACCGTGAGCATCAGGATGTCGGCTGCTTCGCAAGCGGCGCTGTTTTCCATGCCGGAAACATTGGCTGTAGCTCCGACTCTTTTTTGAATCGTCGCCGCCGCTTCCTGGGCGCGCTTCGCATCGCGCGATCCGATGATGACCGTTTCGCCTGCGCGAGCCCAGCGCAGAGCCAGTCCCATGCCGGCAGGCCCGGTGCCTCCAATGATCGCGATGGGCCGGATCGGCGCAGCGCTCGGGCTCATGCGAACTCAGCCTCGAGCGCCTGCTCGGAAGTGAATTCCGCTTCGTTGAATGGCAGTTTGATGTGGATGCGCGAATAGGTCGTGTTGCGTTCCGCTGGAATGCGCCCGGCTTCGAGGATCAGCGCCTGGAAATCCTCCGGGCTCGTATATTGCCCGGCGGTCGCGCCGGCTTCGCGCGAAATATTCTCTTCCATCAGCGTGCCGCCGTAATCGTTGGCGCCGGCGTGCAGGCACAGTTGCGACAGCTTGCGGTTCAGCTTCACCCATGAAACCTGAATGTTATTGATCGACCCAGCGAGCAGGATGCGAGCCAGAGCGTGGACCTTGAGATGCTCGGCCAGCGTGGGTCCGGAGCGCGCCAGGCCTTGGTGGAAGAGAAGCGTGTTCTGGTGGACGAAGCCGAGCGGAACGAATTCTGTGAATCCGCCGGTCTCGGATTGAATCTCGCGCAGCAAGCGCATCTGCCGCACCCAGTGCACGGGAGTTTCGGCGTGCCCGTACATCAAGGTCGAAGTCGAGCGGATTCCGCACTTGTGCGCAGTGCGGATGACTTCAATCCACTGCGCGGTCGTGAGCTTGTTCGCGGAAAGAATGTGGCGGATTTCGTCATCGAGAATTTCCGCGGCGGTTCCGGGCAAGGTGCCGAGCCCGTTGTCGCGCAGCATCGAGAGATAATCGGCCAGCGGCATTCCCGTCAGTTCCACGCCGTAAACAATTTCCATCGGCGAAAACGCGTGGATGTGCATGCGCGGCACGGCCTTCTTGATCGCCCGCAGAATGTCGCGATAATAAAACTTGTCGAGATCGCGCGGCAGGCCGCCCTGAATGCAGACTTCGGTCGCGCCTAATTCCCAGGCCTCGCGCGCCTTGTCGGCCATTTTGTCGAGATCGTGAAAGTAGGCGTCCTCTTCGCGCGGCCCGCGCGAGAAGGCACAGAACTTGCATCCAACAAAACATATGTTGGTGAAGTTGATGTTGCGATTGACGACGTAAGTCACTATGTTGCCGACGAGTTCGGAGCGCAGCAGGTTGGCGGCGCAGAGGAGGCCGAGCAGGTCATCGCCGGTAGCATCGGCTAGCGCGTAAGACTCTTCGAGCGAGAGCGCTCCGCCGTCTTGCGCTTCGAGACCTTTTTCTAGCGAGGCGCGCAGCGGCGCGCTCAAGTGTGGAGCGACCTCAGACCATTCGAGTGAAGGGAAGCTTTCCAGCTCAGCAGCTGCCAATTCGCGAATCACAAAATTCTCCGTGGAAAATCTTGCCACGTCTCTGCCAGCAAGCGGCAGGATACAAGCCACATCCGCTACAGTGTAGCGGAGTTTGACAGAAGAAGTTTATCGGAACAAATCCGTAGCCGCCGGCCGGAGGAGTTCGCGCACGCTGCCCTCGCCAGCTTTATAGCGAAATCCCCGAATGATGCACGCTGGAGCGCGATTCAGCTTCCCGCACACCAAACCGGCCGCACATGCTAACTCATCGGCCACGGCTTCTACGCTGGCTTTCAGCTTGTACCCATGCGAGTCACGGCGCCCGCGATCGTCCCGCAGCGGCTTCATCCCGGCGATGCCGATCGCGAACTCGGTCAGCCCTTCGCGCCACGGGCGCCCAAAGCTGTCGGTGATAATCACGGGCACGGCTACGCCGGTGAGTTTCTTGATTTCTCGTCGCAACTTCGCTGCCGATCGATCGGCATCTTCGGGCAGCAGCAGCGCGTGCTCGCCTCCAGAGACGTTCGAAACGTCGACGCCGCTGTTGGCGCAGCGGAATCCGTGAGGCGTCTCCGTAATCAGCACGCCATTTTTGCGCCGTATCACGCTGCGGCTCTCGCGCAGGGCCAGCTCAATCACGCGCGCGTCGAGCTTGTATTGCTTCGCCCATGCGATGGATTCTTTCGAAGGGATGATCGTCGCCAGGTCGACAATGCGCCCCTCGGCCTTCGAGACAATTTTGTGCTTCACGACCAGAATGTCGCCGGATCGCAGACGCAGCTTTTGACGGCGCAGGGATTTTACTAGCTTGTCGCTGAGGGAATCGCCCGGACGAATTTCGTCCTTAATGTTGACGGGGATGACGCGTACATCGACGGTCGGTGATGGCATGGTTACGGGCGTCAAAACTGCTCGCAGCGCCATCCCCGAACTCCCGCGTTTTCTCCAGCAGGCGAAAGGTATCTCCCCCTGAAGCAACCTGTGGGAGATCCCTCGCTCCGCCTGAAAAACGGCTATGCTCGGGATGACGCCGGAGAAAGGCCGAGCATCGCAGAACGAGTTGCCTGAACAACGAAGAAGCATGGAGCGTAACGGCTATTCCCGCGGCGGCTTCACGCTGATCCCTAACTCCTTCAACTGCCGCTCGCTCACCGGCGTCGGTGCATCTACCATCAAATCGACCGCGCGCGCGGTCTTGGGGAATGGAATCACCTCGCGCAGGCTCTCGGCTCCGGCGAGAATCATCACGATGCGGTCGAGTCCCAGAGCAATCCCTCCGTGCGGAGGCGTGCCGTACTCCAGCGCTTCGAGAAAGAATCCGAAGCGCGACTTCGCCTCTTCGTCGCTCATCCCCAAAGCCTTGAAGATTTTGCTTTGAATATCCTGCCGATGAATACGAATCGAGCCCGATCCCAGCTCCGTGCCGTTCAGCACTACGTCGTAGGCGAGCGCCCGGACGGCGCTCAGTGTCGACTGCGGATCGTTGACTGAATCAACCCCTTGCTCGAGCAGCTGCATGTCCTGCTCGTGCGGCGAGGTAAACGGATGATGCGCCGCCATCCACTGCTTCTCGCCTTCGTCCCACTCGAACATGGGGAAATTTGTGACCCACAGGAAGCGATAATCTTTCGCCGGGTCGCCCGTCTTTTTGAAAATGCCGTGCCGGTCGGAGTACTTCTGCGCCAACGCGAGGCGCAGCAGTCCCGCGGACGCGTAAATCGCCAACTCCGCCGGAGTGACTTTACGATGTGCAGGCATCGCCGTCTGCGGCCCGGCCTCCGCCGATCCCGCGACCAGCACGATTAGATCTCCATCTCCGGCGCCGGCTTTTTTAGCAATCGCCGCCGCAGCCTCCGGATATTTATTGCCGATGCGCTTGAAATCTTCATAGACGCGGGCGCCGCCCTTCGAGTGGAACATGGGCTTGATGTCGTCGCGCTCTTTTCGCGACAGCTCGCCGACTTTCGGCGTGCGAATCGCGATCACCGGCAGGTTCGCGTTGATCGCCAGCTCCTGCAGATTCTCCGGGCTGAAGCAATCGCGCACGTCGGTGAACGCTGGCAGCCGCAAATCCGGCTTGTCGATGCCGAATTGTCGGATCGCCTCGTCGTAATCCATGCGCGGGAACGATGTGGCAATCGACTCGCCAGCCGCGGCGAACGCCGCCTGTAGAAATCCTTCGACCACTTCCCACACGCGCTCAGCCTGCGGATACGACATCTCCAGATCGATCTGCGTGAACTCCGGCTGGCGGTCGGCCCGCAGGTCTTCGTCGCGGAAGCAGCGCACGATCTGAAAATATCGGTCGAAGCCGGAGATCATCAGGATCTGCTTGAACAGCTGCGGCGACTGCGGCAGCGCGTAAAACGTCCCCGGCTGCACGCGGCTTGGCACCAGGTAATCGCGCGCCCCTTCGGGCGTGGAGCGTGTCATGAATGGCGTTTCGATCTCGAAAAATCCCTGGCTCGAAAGATAATCGCGAATCGCCTTGGCCACCTTGTGCCGCGTCTCGATGTTGAACTGCATCGCGTCGCGGCGCAGGTCGATGTAACGGTATTTCAGACGAGTCTCTTCGTTGGTCAGCGCGGTATCGCTCGGCAAAAACGGCGGCAGCTTCGATTCGTTGAGAATCCGCATCTCGTCGACCACCAGTTCAACTTCGCCCGTCGGCATATTGGGATTGATCGTGTTGGCGTCGCGCAGTTTGACTGTGCCGATCGCGGCGACGACGAATTCATTGCGCAGAGTTTCGGCTTTTTCGTGAATGGCCGCATTGCGCTCGGCATTGACCACTACCTGGGCCACGCCCGTGCGGTCGCGCAGATCGACAAACAGCAGGCTGCCGTGATCGCGGCGCTTGTTTACCCACCCCATGAGCACAGCTTTTTTGCCGGCGTCGGAGGCGCGCAGCGCTCCGCACATATGCGTCCGTCGTAAATCTCCCAGAAAATCGAGCAAGTGGAATCCTTACAGTGAGATTGCGGCAGTTCGCCGAATCAAAGATTATAAATGGTCGGCGCTGCGCTTCGCCGTTTCTGGCTCCGACCGAAAAAACAAAATCGATAACCGCAGAGGACACGAAGGTACACAAAGGGAACGCGAGGCTGTGGCAGATTTGCTTCGTGGACCTTCGTGCCCTTCGTGGTTAATTCAAGAAATCGTGGTGATTCGCTGCCCTTCCAGCTATCCGAAGGCGCCGTTCCGCATCTACTATAGACATGATGGCCACAGCCGCGCCTGAAGAAATCCGGCAATCCGAAATCCCGCAGCCCACGCCCGTTCCGCGGCTGCTGGTCGAACTGCCTTCGTGGGGTGGGACGTTCCTCAGGAACCTGCGTGACTGCATCGCTCCGGCGCGGCTGCCCGATCTTGAACTGCGATCTGCGCCGGCGGCTTTCTGGCCCGACGTTTTCGTCATCCGCAAGCTGCCGTGGTCAAGATTCGTGCAGTCGGGCATGCTGCACGTCATCGCCGGTACGCTGCTGATTGGGCTCACGCGCTTTTTTGCCATGCAGCCCAGAGTCGTAGCGCTGCCCGTGTTCGAGCACAATCAAGTCATCGTTTACCAGCCCTCCGAATATCTGCCGCCGCTCGACACGCGCAGCGAAAAATCCGCTGAACCGGCAAAGGCCGACCCTGAACTTGCGCGCCAGCCAATCATCTCCGTGCCGCGCGAGGCCGACAACCGCTCGCAAACCATTGTCACGCCGCCAAACGTGAAGCTGAAGCACGACGTAGCGATGCCAAACATTGTGGCGTGGTCCGACCGGCAGGAAAAACCGAACCTTTACATTCCACCCGTTCCGCTGACTCCTGCTGCCGAGATCACGCGGCTGGCGCCGCAAGTCGCGAATAACGTGGTGGCGCCACCACCGGACGCTACGCAAGTATCGCAACGGCGCACCGCGGTCGCGCTGCAAAGCACGGTCGTGGCGCCTCCGCCCGATCTGCAAATTTCGCGGACAGCTCCTGCGCTCAATGCGCCCCAGGCAGCTCTGATCGCGCCGCCGCCGAGCGTCACTGCTTCCACTCGAACCCTGGGCGATCTGAACATCGGGCACAGCGCAGTGATCAACCCGGCGCCGCAGCTTGCGCTTGGTGAGCAGCGCGCTATTTCCGGAGGCCGCACCTCGGCGCTTTCAGGGGCGGCTCCGCAAGTCGTCGCGCCTCCGCCCTCGGTTGGCGGAGTTGCTGCGTCGGGATCTCCGGGGCGTGTAATCGCGCTCAGTCTGCATCCCGCCGCTGGCGCTCCCCCCGCTGCCCCAGAAGGAAACCGCCGCGGCGCATTCGCGGCCTCGCCCGAAGGCCATGCCGGAGCAACTGGCACGCCCGGCGCAGCCCGCGGCACCGGTGCAGGCAACGGCGTCCACGGAACAGGTTCAGGAAACGATTCGGGGACCGGCGGAAAAGGAAAATCCGATTTGCCTGCCGGCCTCTACGTGGGCAGCGCCGGCGCGGCGAAAACTTCACCCGTTGCGGGCGACCCCGGGCCGTCGTCCACGCAGCCAAAAACAAATGTCACGGCCAGCGTCCGTCCGCCGCGGGTGACGAGCACTCCCGGCACGACTTCCGGCGGCGCCTCGAAGCTCAACGAAGCCGAACGCGCCGTCTTCGGCGACCGCAAGTTTTACTCGATGACCCTCAACATGCCCAACCTGAACTCCGCGGGAGGCAGCTGGGTTGTTCATTTCGCCGAGCAGAAGCCGGAATTCAGCCCGCACGCTGCGAACGCGCCCGCCGACGATCTTTCTCAACCGATGGCGACGAAGAAAGTCGATCCCGCTTATCCGCTGCAACTGATTCGCGAAAACGTCGCAGGCACGGTAATCCTCTACGCTGTCATTCGAGCCGACGGCACGGTGGGCAACGTGCGCGTGCTGCGCAGCGTCGACGACCGCCTTGATCGCTTCGCCAGCGACGCCGTCGCCCAATGGCAATTCTCTCCGGCAACAAAAAATGGCTCCCCCGTCGCTGTGGAAGCCACTTTTCAGATTCCGTTCAAACCCGCAAAAGTGGGAACGAATTTCTAGCTGTGGAGAACCGCTCGCTCGCCTCCGCCGCGCCCTCGACTCAATCACGACTTTAATCACGTGGGGCCGTGACTCTCGTCACTGCCTCCCGCTGCCACACGGTCGAACGTAGATACGAGGTCTCCGAGACTCTACCCCATCGCCCCTCGGCCCCGCATTCCTAAGAGCAACTCGGGAGCCGGGAGGTTCCTCACCTGCGATTTCGATTTTCCGATTCTCAACAATCCTTTCGACTTTGGAGCGCGGCCGGCCCCGAGATGCTGCCCATTTTAGAAATAGCCACGCGCGTGGCGGGAGAAGAAGAATGACAAACGCACACGATGTTGTTTTGAAAGGATCGCGACGGTTTCATATCGGCGCCGCCCCCATACTCAGAATGTTCCTTCTGGTGTTGGCAACTACAATGGTCGCGAGTGCCCAGACGTTCACTCTGCTGCACGGCTTCGATAGTACCGACGGCAACCAGCCCTATGCGGGACTGGTCCTGGCAACCGACGGCAACCTCTATGGCACAACGATCTATGGCGGAGCTACGAACCATGGCACCATCTTTAGAATCACGCGAGGCGGCATACTGACGACGCTCTACAGCTTTTGCTCGCAGACCGATTGTCCTGACGGCGAGGTACCCTTTGCAGGCCTAATCCAAGCCAACGATGGAAGCCTCTACGGCACTACGTTAATGGGCGGGGCGAGCGGCAACGGCACGGTTTTCAAAATCACTCTCAAAGGCGCGCTCACAACACTTCATAGCTTCTGCTCCGAAAGCGGATGCACCGACGGCGGCAATCCATACGCAGGCCTTGTCCAAGCCACAGATGGAAACCTCTACGGTACGACCGAGAGTCATGGAATAAACAGCGCCGGTACGGTTTTCAAAATCACACCCTCTGGCACGCTGACGACCCTTTACAGTTTCTGCTCCCAAGTCGATTGCGCGGATGGTGAGAATCCCAGCGCGGGGCTAGTACAGGCTGCAAATGGAAGATTCTATGGGACAACCGTGTACGGCGGGGACAACACTAATACCTGCGGGGTGGAGTGCGGAACGATCTTCGAGATTACCCCCGGGGGCCGCTTCACGAGGCTTTACAGTTTTTGCTCTCAAAGCGATTGTGTGGACGGCGCTCATCCACGCGCTGCGCTCGTTCAAGCAACTGACGGAAGCTTTTACGGGACAACAGCGGATGGTGGGACCAACGGCTACGGCACGGTTTTCAAAATCAACGCAGCTGGGAAATTGACAACCCTCTATAGTTTCTGCCAGCAGAGCGGTTGCACTGACGGCCAAACCCCCTACGGGGCTCTGGTTCAGGCTACCGATGGGAATTTTTACGGCACCACCCTCCTGGGGGGATCTATCGCCAACGGGACGGTCTTCCGAATCAACCGCGCTGGCACTCTGACCACGATTCACAGCCTTGACGGCGCCGATGGGACAGAGCCATGGGCAGGGCTGATCCAAGCCACCAATGGGAGCTTCTACGGCACGACGATTTATGGCGGAGCAACCGGGTTTGGCACCATCTTCGCCATGTCGGTGGGCCTGCACGCGTTTGTGGAAACCCAGACGACCTCGGGCAACGTGGGAGCAGCTGTGAAGATTCTGGGAACAGATCTGATTGGCTCGACCAGCGTCAGCTTTAATGGCACTGCAGCCGTGTTCAACGTGGTGTCAGGAGCCTTGATCAGGACCACTGTACCCGCCGCTGCAACTACTGGCCCGGTAACTGTAACTACGCCCACCGGCACGCTGACCAGCAATAGACCGTTCCGCGTGACGCCAAGGGTCATTGGCTTCGATCCACCTAGCGGCTCGGTTGGAAGTTCGGTGAAGATCACCGGCACCGGCCTAACTCAAACCACGCATGTCAGCTTCGGCGGGGCGGCGGCCAGTTTCTCGGTGGACTCCGATACCCAAGTCACCGCCACGGTTCCCGCCGGAGCCCAGACCAGCACCATCCAGATCTCAACTCTCGGCGGCTTTGCCACAAGTTCTACGGTCTTCACGGTCACGCAGGCCACTTCCGGAGTATTCACTGTCACCGAGTAACTCTCCTGGAAACGACCCGGAAGCTGTCTCCGCGGAGGCAGCTTTATTTTTTTCGAGATCCTGTGAGATACGCATGAGGGGAGACATCACCCACGGCGAGAACGACCACCAAAACCAGCCTGCTGAATTAACCGCCGCTGGCGCTTTTCTTTTTTTCCAGGGCGGCGTAGATTGCGGGGTCGGTGCAGATCTCGTAGTACAGCCGCTCGGTCCATCCTTTGACCGAAAAATCGGCGGAATCGATGCGCGGGATGCGGCTCTCACGCACCACGATTTTTCTGAAGATATCCCGATCCACGGGCACAGTCGCGGTGAACAGCTTGTACTCCCCGCGATCCGATGAGGCCAGTGCCGAGGGCAGCTTCACCTTTAGCGGCTCGAGGGTAATTTCCTGTGACATTTTCTTGAACGCAACCTCGTTCATGCGAATGCCGCCCAAATTGAAGCTGAGGATTACATCCTCGGGATTTCCGTCTTCATCGAGTTCTTCGGATTGAAACGCATAGACGTGAAACGGGCCGCCCTGCGGCTCCATGAATTTGCGCGCGCGCTTGTTGCACGACGACAAGCGGTCGCTCTCGTTCAGCGCCTCGGAGATCATGATCTGGTGCTCGCCATCCATCAGATAGAGCGGCGCGGATTCCTGGAGCGTGATGCCCACGCCCAATTCGAGTTGGGGCATGCTCGAGCGTTGCATGAGTTCGTTGTATCCGCGGACGATCTCGATGATCTCGCGCGCCAGAACGCACATGCGGCTCACCGCCAGACCGGACTCGCCCTCGCGCTCGAGGATCGCCAGAATCATGGCGTCGCCTTCGAGAAACACCTTGCGCGCACCGTATTTTTCGAGGAGCTTGTTCACCGGATCGTAAAAATTCAGGCTGAAATACGACGCCGGGTTCAGCCCCTTCTCCATCATCGTTCGGGTGAGCCGGGTCGAGTCGCGGACATCCGCCTTCAACACCACGTGACGCAGCACACGTTCGGTATCCGTCGCGCTCTGCTCCTCCGGCAGCAGAAATTCGTACAAAGTCCCGTTCACCCGCGACAACTCCTGCAGGCGCTCGTTCGTCACCAGGTTCACTGAATCCAGCGCACCGTTCAGAATCTCCAGCCGCCGCAGGTCGCGGTGATACTGGAAAAAATCTCCCAGGAAGCGCGCTGCCACTTTCGCCCGCTCCGCTCCGCGGCAACTTGCCACCTTGGCCACGGCTGCATACAGGCTGTTGGGAGTGAGCTTGCCATAGTCCTGGATCATGCGCTCCACGCGGTCGCATTCCGTGCGGTCGATGAGCGCGTTCTTCAACTGCTGCGGATTGATCCTCGGCGCGTACTCGCTGAGTAGGGGCACCACGTGATAAGACGCAATCACGTTTTCCATGATGCGCTCATCTTCGAGCAGCCGTACCCACGCCGCCAGCCGCTCTTGCTGCGCCGAACCTTCATCGGAGTCTTCCGGCGTTCCCGAGCCCACGAGCAGCCGCGCGTTTTCGGGCACATTCATCCAGGAGTCAAGCGTCTCCGCGCTCACTTCTTCACCGTAGAGAGAACGCAGAAACGCCGATACGACCTCGCGCATGCGGCCATAACGATCGTTGTCGCGGTCCCAGTTGCCGAGCATCACGTAGTGTTCGGCGCACAGGAAATCGTCACGGCCGTCTTCGGAGAAAACCAGCCGGTTCAAAAACAGCGGGTAGGTGAAGTAGGTTCCGTCGCTGGTTTCTTCCCCAAAGAGTGAACGGCGCGTGCGCGCCAGCGTGCTCTTCTCTACTTCGCGCAGCGTCTCAAAAATATCCTGCCCAGTTTTGCGCAGGATGATCTTTTTCCGGACCTGGAAATTGGCCACTCGCTCGCGATACTCATGCGCCTTCTGTGCCCGCATGTTGTCGTAGCTCTTGAGCAGCACGCGGCAGCGCTCTACCACCTGGGCGAACTGCGCATTCATTTCGCTACGCAGGAATTTCGTCACCGCCAGCCGCGCCAGCACATCGACCGCGAGTTTGTATTCTTTTTTCGCCCGGTTCAGCGACGCAACCTGCAACTCGGTAAGCAGCGACTTCCAATCGGAGGCTTCGTTCTTCGGCTTCACCTTGCCAGCCATGTTCCGCATCCACGACGGCCCTTGCTGCGCCTGCGGAGCCTCGGCGGCCAGTAGACCTTCCAGTTCGCCGTGGCGCGCAATCTGCCGCGCGATCTGCGCCTTCGCCGCCTCCACGACGCGCGGGCTCAGCACTACGTCATGGCGCAGGTTGTCCACACCCAGGGCGAGGCCCTCCAGAGACACGAAGGGCGTCGACGCCATCAGGTTCGGCAGCGCAGGCTTCTCCGGCGCTCCCCCTAGCCGAAAGATAGGAAGTCTAGGCATTCAGACAGGATTTCTTACGCAAGTTGCTGATTACACACGTACATAGGAAGGCTAGCACGGAGGATGAGACGGCTAAAGTTACCTAGGTTACCGGCTGCAGAGAACTGTCGTTTCGAGATTCTGTCGAGCGGCGGACGCATTCGTCCGCCGATTTTTGCCAGCAGAACTGTCCTACTCTTCACGCAACAGCATCATGGGATTCACTGACAGCGCGCGCTGCGCCGGAATCCACGTCGCGAGCAAGCCGAGCAGCGCCATGGCGAGCGCGACTCCACCTAACACGACCGGATCGCGCGGCGTCGCCTGATAGACGATGAACGCCAGCACCCGGCTCGCTAGCACGCCCAGAATCAAACCTGCGGCAGAGCCGAAGGCAAGCAGCTTAAAGGCGCGTCCTAATGCGGCCTGCAAAACTTCCCAACGCTGCCCGCCGAGCGCGACACGGATGCCCAACTCGCGCAGGCGCTTGCTCACCGAATACGCTGCCATACCGAAGATGCCCGTGACCGCGAGCATCGCGCCCATCAGGCCCATCACACCCAGCGACATCGTGGCCATGCGCGACGGGAACAGGGCGGAGTCGAGTTCATGCGTCCACAGCGCCGTGGTAAAGGGCAGGCCGGCATCGACGTCGCGCATCGCGGCTCGAACAGCTTCGGTGAGTTGTTCGGGATCGCGTCCCGATCGCACGACAAGGGTTACGAGAGAGGAGGGCGATTGCTGCATGGGCAGAAACATCGCCGGCGTCGGATCTTCGGCCAGCGTGCCGTATTTTCCATCTTCCACAATGCCCACGATCTGCAGGCGCGCTCCATCATGCAGCTTGTAGAATCCGCCGATCGCACTTCGCTCGGATCCGAAAATCTTCCTCGCGAATTCGCGATTCACCACCGCCACGCGCGGAGAGTTTTTGTCGTCGTGCCAGCTAAACGCCCGGCCGGCCAGCATCGTTGTTTGCGCGGCGGCGAAATATTCGGGAGAAATGTTGTAGGTCGCGGCCTGGAACGCGGCATTCGAGGGCTTCAGATCCGTCGTCTGATCGGAGAAGACATTGGAGCCGGTGAATCCGTAGTACAGCGGCAGGCGGTCCACAAGCCCGACCGTATCCACGCCCGGAATTGACTGCAGCGCGTCGATCAGGCGTTTCTGCATCACCGGCACAGCATCTCCGCTGTACCCCGCCGTGTTGAGCGCGGTTTCGACCAGCAGCGCATTGCGCGGTTCGAATCCGAAGTTGCTGTGCAGCGATCGCATCAATCCACGCACCGCAACCAGCGAAGACGTCACCAGCACAGCGCAGATCGCAATCTGCCCGGCCAGCAAAATATCGCGGACGGTAATCCGTCTTCCCATGCGCCCGGATGATCCCGCTTTCACCACTTCATAGGGATTGGTGCGCAGCACCTGCCGCACCGGCACGGCGCCAAACAGAAATCCGCTGGCCAGGGCCAGAAGCAGCGCGACGATATACACGTTCACATCTGGATTGACCGGAATCGTCAACGGCGCCGTGGGCAGCGGCTGCCACATGCTTAGCCGCCGCAGTAGCACGACGCTGCCTAGCAATCCGATTGTCCCGCCCACCAAAGAAATAAGAACGGCCTCGGTAAAGAGTCCGCGCAAGATGCGCCTGCGGCTCGACCCCAGCGCCAGCCGTAGAGCCACTTCGCGAGCGCGGTCCGCGGCACGCGCCGCAAACAGGCTTCCCAGGTTGGCGCACGCCGCTAGCAGAATCAGCCCCGCCAGCAGCATCAATCCGGCGAGAAATCCACGCACCGGATCGCCCATCCAGTCGCCCGCGAGCCCCGGATGTGCCAGTGCAAAGTGCATGTTGGCGTCGTCTTTGGGATAGGTTCTTTCCAGATAGCTTCCGACCGAGTTCAGATCGGCGAGCGCCTGTTTTTTCGTCACACCCGGCTTGAGATGCCCTAGCACCATCAGCAGGTCGCGATTGCTGCGCTCGGTGAGGACACTCGTGCCTTCGATCTGCTCCTGATTCACGAGCGGCACCCAGAAATCGGGAAAGACGAACAGGAGCGTTCCGCGAAATTCGGGCGGCGCGACACCAAGGATGGTGAACGGATGCTTGTTCACCTGTACGACGCGACCCACGACGTTTCGATCTTCCTGAAAGCGGCTGTGCCAGAAGGCATACGTCAGCACGATGTAAGGAGCACTGTTGGGGCCATGCTCATCGGCAGCGTGAAAGAAGCGTCCCAGATAAGGATGGATGTCGAGTGCGTCGAAGTAATTGCCGGTGACTTCGAGAATCCACGAACTGACCGCCTGGTCGCCCGTATCAAGGCCCACGCCAACGACGTTGTAGGCCGCCAGATCTGCGAAGCTGCGGTTGCGATCGCGAAAGTCAAGGTAGTCCGGATAGGAGTGATTAATTGCCTTGTCGTTTCCGCGCTCGAGTCCATAGAGGCTCTCGGGATGAGGCACGGTCAGCGGGCGAATGATCAATGCGTTCAGCAAGCCGAAGACCACGGCGTTCGCGCCGATGGCCAGGGTGAGTGTCGCCACGGCGGCGAAGGTGAATCCCTTCGACTTGCGCAGGCCGCGCACGCTGACGCGGATATCTTGCATCAAAGTTTCGAGAAAATTTCCGCCCAGCGCCTGGTAGCTTTCGTCCTTACATTTCTCCTGTCCGCCAAACTCGATGCGCGCGCGCCGCTCGGCTTCGGCGCGGCTCAGTCCGGTGCGCTCCAGATCGTCGGCGCGCAGGGCGATGTGCGAGCGGACCTCTTCGTCCACTTCGTCAGTTGTTTGGGAGTGACGGAGAAACTTGCCGGAGACTGAGCGAAAATAAGCCTGGAGTTTCATATTTCCTCCGGCTGCGTGGCCAGCGCCGTGCCCATGGCTGCAGCCAGCCGATTCCAACCTTCGGTCTCTTCCCGCAGGCGCTTGCGGCCCGCCGCGGTCAGCTCATAGAACTTGGCGCGGCGATTGTTTTCCGATGTGCCCCAGCTGGCTTTCAGCAATCCTTGCCGCACCAACCGGAAGAGCGCCGGGTAGAGCGCGCCTTGCTCGATGAGCAAGGCTTGCGCTGAGATTTGTGCGATGCGCAGCAGCACTCCATAGCCGTGCAGCGGCCCAAGAGAAACTGATTTGAGTATGAGGAGATCGAGCGTTCCGGGGAGAATCTGGGCCTGGTCAGTCATGAAGCGCACCCCTAAGATGATTAGGAGATTAGCGCGGCTCTCCTAAGCTGTCAAGGAGAAAGTGCCCGACGATTGAAACAGACGGCAAAACGTCATCCCCAGCGAAGCCGTTTTTCAGGCGTAGGGAGGGATGACCGACTGAAGTTTGGAAGTAAAACTAGAACGGGCGCTGAATCAGCAAATACACCAGCACCACGATGCAAAGAGTCAGCACGAGAAGCGAGAGCTTCTCGACCTTCATGCTGTCTTTGCGGGTACCGGATTCGGTCGCCATAACTGCCTTCAGTTTGCCGCAGGAAGGCAGCTTTGAAAATGGCTCGATTGTTGGTGGCACGCCGGTAACGTGCCTAAAGTTAGTGGCGAAAACTCGGGTCTTGGGTCCTTGGGTCTTGGGTCTCAGGTCTTAGGACTTGGGACTTGGGACTTGGGCCATGGCTCTCGCGACTCGGGACTCACGACTCAGGACTATTGCTGGCTCTTCACCCGCGCAGCTTCGAACTCGTCGCCGTGCTGCCAGCCGATTAGTTTGGGCTGGTTCGCAGCTTCCCATCCCAGAGCAAATCCGAAGCGAGCCATGGCGGAGTCGCCAACGAAATCCATCTCAGGGTGATACTCGTCGCTGGGCTGGTGATAATGCTTCTCGACGTACTCCCGCTCCTGGTCCAGGCCCCAGCCTTCGCTGTGGCCTTTGTACTTCATGCCCTCGTTGATGGAGAAAGATGGAATGCCCACGCGCGCCAGGCTGAAATGATCGGAGCGGTAAAAGTGTCCCGCCTCGGGCCGCGCATCCGGACGAATCGCCAGCCGGAATTCCTTCGCCGTCGCCTGCACGTTCGCATAAAACGTTGTCCGCTCCGCCCCGGAAACTTCGACTTCTTCGGGCGCTCCTAGTGGCTTGACATCGTCGTAATTCAGATCGAGGGTAATCTTGCCTGCGGGAATCGGCGGATGCTTGCCCAAGTATTCCGACCCGAGCAATCCCTGTTCTTCGGCGGTCACCGCGGAGAAGATGATCGAGCGCCGCGGACGCTGCGTCGCCGCTCCGAACGCGCGCGCCAGTTCGATCAAAATGCCGCAGCCGGTCGCGTTGTCGTCGGCGCCGTTGAAGATGTTGTCTCCGGGCATCTCCGGGCGAATGCCGAAGTGGTCGTAGTGCGCGCTGTACATGACGCCCTCATCGGAGAGATTCTTGTCGGAGCCGGGCAGCATGGCGACGACGTTGTTCGCGTCAAAGTTGCGAATCTTGCTGATCATGTGCGCCTTCAACTTCGCGCCCAGGCTCACCGGATGGAAGTCGCGCGACTGCGCATCCTTCATCAGCTTGTCGAGATTCATTCCCGACTCGGCCACAAGATGTTTTGCCGCATCGAGATGTATCCACGAGGCCACCTTCAGCGCGGGCCCGTCGACTTTCAAGTACGATTTCTCGCCCGAGAATGAATTGCGCACTACGTCCCAGTCGTAGCTGGCCATCTCTTTCTGATGAATCAGAATCACGCCGGCCGCGCCTCTCCGCAGGCCTTCTTCGTACTTGTAAGTCCAGCGGCCGTAGTAGGTAAGCGCCTTGCCCTTGAAGAATTTCGGATCATCCGAGGGCGGCTCGTTCACCAGCATCAGCAAGACTTTCCCGCGCACGTCGGTGCCCTTGTAGTCGTCCCAGTTGTACTCAGGAGCCTCGATTCCGTATCCGACAAAGACTACGTCCGCATCTACATCCGACTGCGGCTGTTGAGTCTGATCGAAGGCGACGTATTCGTCGAGCGGCTTCAGATTCAGGGTCTCGCCTTTCTTCGGAACCAGCGAAAACTGCGTTTCGGGCGAGGTGGTGATGCCGACAAAGGGAACCTTCTGCATGTACGTGCCGTGATCGCCCGCGGGCTTGAGTCCGTACTCGGCAAATTGAGTGGCGATGTATTCGGCTGCGAGATCGCCGCCGCGCTGCCCTGTGCCGCGGCCCTCGAGCAGGTCGTGCGACAGGAAGCGCACATGCCAGCGAATGTGGTCAGGAGTAATGGTCTCCAGCGCGACAATGGCGGTTCCCGGCAGCTTGGCTGACGCCAGTTTGTCGACTTTCGCGCCGCCGCCCGATGCTCCCTCAGCCCATGCGCCCACACTCAGAGACACGAGAAGCGCCACAGAAAAAATGTTCTTGAGCCCTTGCATAGATAGGTTTCTCCCCCTACATTTGCACGCCGGCGGGGAGGCTGTTTTCTGAAAGTCTTGAGTAAATTGTAAAGGAAGGATTCGCCTTGGATCCGTAAAACCGCCTCAGAATCCGGTCACGAGAGTGCACCCACTCCTGGAATCCGCACCCGACAGGCCTTGTCCGGATGCCGAAACCTGTAGTGTTCCTCTGTGTCCTCAGTGTCCTCTGCGGTTAATTTGTTTCTGGGTGGGAAGCGCCGACCGGCGCTAGTTCTTCGACCCTCAACCAGCGCGGAAGTCGCGGACGTCTTCTCCCGGCTTGAACACCACGGCCGGCGCGCTTTTCCCGGCTTCGGCCATCCTGCGGTTGATTTCCTGAAAATCGGCTTTCACCCAGCCCACGCTCGAAACTTCAATCTGTGCGTCCTGGGCAATCCAGAAAATCGTGGGCACGTTGGTCAGCCCGTATGCATTCGAAGCAGGATAAGTGCGCGTGTCGTCGAGCAGCATGGGAAACGTGATGCCGAATTCTTTGCAGAACTTCACCGTATCCTTCCCCTCGTTCTGCGAAATTCCAACGACCTTCACGCCGTTCTGACCGTACGCCTGGTGCAGCCGCTCCAGGAATGGAAGCGCATACTGGCACGTCGGACACGACACCTTGAAGAACGCTAACACCACGGGCCCGCACGCCAGCTCGTCGGCGAGAGAGAATTGTTTGCCCTCCAGAGTCTTCAGTTCGAATTGCGGAGCTTTCGTTCCGTTAGCGAGCGCGGGCATCGATTTCTCCTGTTGAGCGATTCTTTTTTCATTTTATTCGATGATCCGAGGGTGCAGGCGGGTTCACACGGGCCTTATGCTGGACGTCCCCGCGACCGTGCTGCTCATTTCCGGACAGAAGTCCGACCTTACGCAGAATCTTGCGCGCAAGGCCGGTAATGGCCAACTTCGGCAGGCGCGAAAGTGGAATCCACTTCCCTGAGGATGCCTCAGGAAGAGGGCATCTCCAAACCTGCACGGTGTAATCGGTCACCGTAATCGAATGCTTCACTGTGAATAGCAATCCTGCGGGCATGCCCCGCCCATCGCCGTTGTCATTTCGACCCGAAGCGAAGGAGGGAATCTGCTTTCGGACAGAAGTGACGCCGCCCTCAGATAACGCGCCGTGCCGGCGCGCCCGGCGCAGCGTCACTGGCCCAATCTCCGGCAGTTCCCACATGCCCGCCATCAACGAAGCATCGCGCGCACGCTGCACCAGAAACACCGCGCCCTCATGAACACTTAGCGCGTAATGTATTTCACGCTTCTTCCGCATTCCTTTGCCGGTCGACGTCATCTCCCCACGCGTGGCACACATCTCAACCACCTGACACGTCAAACACGCCGGAGCCCGCGGCGTGCAAACGGTTGCGCCCAGTTCCATCATCGCCTGGTTGAAGTCACCCGGACGCGCGCGATCGAGCAACTTTTCCGCGGCGGACCACAACTTTTCGCCTGCCAGAGCCCTGCCCGAGACACGCTGCAGCACGCGCTCGACATTCCCATCGACCACCGCGACTGGCTCGCCGAACGCAATGCTGGCAATCGCCGCCGATGTGTACCGTCCAATGCCCGGCAAATCGCGCCAGCGTTCCGCGGTCTCCGGAAATCTTCCGCCAAGCTCACGCACCACCACCTTGGCCGCCGCGTGCAGCATGCGCGCGCGCCGGTAATATCCCAGGCCGCTCCACGCCGCCAGCACCGAAGACTCGCGCGCCGCGGCCAACTTCTGCACGGTGGGAAATCGGCGCAAGAATTCGTGATAGTGTTCAATCACCGCCGCCACGCGCGTCTGCTGCAGCATGATCTCCGAAACCCACACCCGGTAAGGGTCCCGGTCTTCCCGCCAGGGCAGATCGCGTGCGTGCGCGTCATACCAGTTGAGAAGAAGCATGCGAAACGTTACGAGATCCAATTTCACCTCGGGAGCCATTCCTGCTTGAAGAATGGCATTGTAACGGGGAGGGACTAATCCTGAGCCATCGCCTTGGCGCCACGCTGTCAAATTTCAAGGACAATCTTCGACGGAAATCATTGACCTCGCGCTTCGAACCGCGAAATAATACTCTCGCCCTGGCATCCGCAACACCGCGTGGATTCATTCACGCCACATCATCGCGAGGAGTTCCATGAACGACTTCAACCGCAAGGTGGAAGACGCCTCGGCGCGCGTCAGCCAGACCATCAGCAGCGCCGCCGATCGCCTGGAAAAGGAAATTCCGGAGTTCATCAAGTATCTGAACGACGAAGTTGTACCGGCCGTACGTACGCATTCCACCAAAGCCCTGCGTGTAGCCTCGCAGAAGCTTACCGAGTTTGCCGACTACATGGAGAAGCATCCGACCAAGTAGCGATTGCGGAGAAGAGCAGGTTCCTCCCTTCGGTCGGAATGACAACGTTGTTTGGTGCAGCAGAAATCCTGGTTGCCCGAATCATTCATAGCTGTTCCGTTCGAGCAGTTCGTTGCAGCAAAAGCAGTAGCGTCACCGTCGTCAGTGCCCCCATGACACTGTTTCTGCTGATCTCGATTCTGCTTCTCGCCTCCTGCGGCCATCCTAAGGCGCACGTGGAGGTTCCGCCCCCGCCGCCGGCCACGGCTTCGACGCCCGCAGCAGTACCTGCGCCAAGCATTCCTCCGGCAAGAAACAGCAAGCCACCCGCCGCGCCCGAAGATTCAGCCGACCTCGCCGAGCCCGTCCTTCCGCCGGATGCCACACCGATTGCGACCGAAACCGGGATGGCCAGCTGGTACGGCCCCCCGTACCACAACCGCCGTGGATCGAACGGCGAAGTCTACAACATGCACGCCATGACGGCGGCGCATCGCACGTTTCCGCTGGGTTCGATCGCACGCGTCACGAATGTAAAGACTGGTGCATCGGCGCTAGTGCGCATCACCGACCGGGGTCCATTTATTCGCGGACGCGTTCTCGATCTCTCTCTCGCCGCCGCGCGCAAAGTCGACGTGTGGCAACCTGGCGTGGCGCAAGTGAAAGTCGAACTCATGCAAACACCCGCTTCGATCGCCGCGGGCGGGAAGTGGGCGGTGCAGATCGGCGGATTCCCCGATGAGGAAGCGGCGAACAAGCTGGCCGATCATCTCAAGCGACGCTATCACACCGCGAAGGTGCTGCGCTTCGAGAGTCCGGCCGGCGACTGGTGGATCCGCGTGCGCGTCCTCGAAGACGATCACCAGCGCGCCCAGCAAGTCGCGGCCGAAACCGAAACGCCGAAGGGTGGCGTCTTCCTCGTACGGCTCGACTAGCCCGATGAGCGCGACGCAGGTCATTCCTATCTCGACGCGTGCGCAGGCAATGCGTTACATGGCTGCCACGGCGGTCATCTACTTTGTGCTGCGCCTTATCGGATTCCATAAGCTTTTTGCCGATGACGGCGAAGGCATCGGCGCGCTGCTGCAGATCATCGGCACGCTTTACAGCGTTGTGTATGCCTTCGCGACCTACGTGATCTGGGGGCAGTTCGCGGCGGTGGAGAACGAGATTCTGAAGGAGTCCGGCGCGCTGAAAGACCTGATCCTATTCAGCCGGGAGATGAAAGAGTCCACCCGTGACCCGATTGTGCGCAACATTCGCGCCTACGCTCGGGCAGTCGCCGAGTCGGAGTGGGGGATGCTGTCACGGGGAGAAGCTACGGAGAATACGGACCGGTCGTTCTCAGCGATTATTTCGAGCGTGATCGAGGCCAGGCCCGAGGATGAACCAGAGCGTCGCGCACGCGAGCGCCTGCTGGAGATTGGGAACCGGGCAAGCGCGCATCGCGACGAACGCATCGCGCTCAGCGTGAAGCGCATTCCGCGAACCCTGCTTCTGTTCGTTACTTTGACCGCCGTCACAATTTTGTTTCTGCTGCTCTTTTATCCGTTCCACAACCTGGCGCTGGGACTCGTGGCGATCGCTCTGGCGACGATGCTTCTGTGTTTCGCGCACTTCGTTCTCACTGACCTCGACAATCCGTTTGAAGGCACGTGGAATGTAGACGCCCAGCCCTTCGGTGATCTCGCCGCGAAATCCCGGTAACGATGGTGCGAGCGCGACAAGTACGCATCGCGGGTGCTATCGTTTTCGCCAGATAAGAGCTTGACTGGAGGGTATGCAGGTGATCCGGTGAATGATTCAAACTGCCTGTTCTGCCGCATCATTCGTGGCGAGATTCCCGCGAAGAAGGTTCACGAAGACGAACACGTCTTCGCCTTTGAGGACATCCATCCCCAGGCCCCCACTCACGTGCTCATCGTGCCAAAGAGGCATTTCGCCGGATTAAAAGAGGCGCAGGCCGCGCACGCGGAAGTGATCGGACGCTGCCACCTGGCGGCGGCGCAGATTGCGCGCGAGCGCAAGATCGAGCAGGGATACCGCACCGTCTTAAACGTTGGACCGGGAGCCGGGCAATCCGTGTTTCATCTGCACGTGCACTTGCTGGGAGGCCGGCCGCTGACATGGCCGCCGGGGTAGCCACATGCCGATTCGTTCATCACGTGATGTAAGCCGAGCGGCCTCTCAGGGGAAGCTGCTGCATCTCGACGCAGAAGCAGAAAGAGGCGAGCGGGAGATCTCTCGGTCGCGCTAATAAGAGCGCGCGCCCTCGAGATGACGCCTTCGCCGATGGGAAGCCGGGATACACGCCGCGGAAAGGGTGGAAACAGGCCTTCATCAGCGCGGCCAAGGAGACAGAGAGCTGCACACTCGACCATTGGCAGGCCAATAAGTTCGACCGAGAAGAATGGACGTGGTGAACCCTTACTGCACCATCTGATTCTGACTCTGTTCCTCCTCGGGCGCGCCGTGCCGGCGCAGCAACTGTGGCAGGTTCTGAGAAAACGCCGAGCGCGGCAGCACCATGTCGCAGCCCACTTCGTGAGCTTTCTGCTTCAGGTCTCCTTGCACGTGCGAGAGAAACCCGATGATCGACGTTCCCTTCTTCAGCTTGCTCTTGAGCTTGGGAATCAGCGTGAGCGGCTTCACGCCGTTGTTGTTGAGATCGAAGATGATCAGAGAGGGCTTCTCCTCGCCGTTCTGGTGCATCTTGTCCATGAGATCTTTGTCGCTCTTGACGAATTCCACCTTTACATTGAGCTTGCGCGCCGTCTCCTGAATCTTCGCCATGAAAAACAGATCTTCAATGAAGGCGAAGATGCGCGAATTTGCGTCTTCCGCGCCGACGGGCAGCGGCTCCGGCTCCGGTTGCGGATAGCGCGTGGCGAAGCCTGGCCTCTGGCGGCCACCCTTGTGGCCGTTGTTATTGTTTCCGCCGGCGAGGGCCGCGCGGTAGCTGTGATCCATGGGCGCGGTGTAGATACCGTCTTTGTTCTCGCGGCTCTGCCCTGGTCTCGGCCGTTGCCCGCGCTGATTGTGGGGACGGCGTCCGCGCCGTCTTCTTCTTCCTCCCCCACCGGAGGATTTGCCTGGTCCTGCGTTCATATGCCTCTCAAACTCTTGCTGTGTGAAGTGAAAAACTTTGCAGAATGTAATACCCAGAAAGTCAAACGCCAGAATGTCGAAAGCCGAAATCCCAGAAGCTAAGACGAGACACCCTCTCCGCACACTGGTCGCCCGGCACATGATGCGGTTCTGCGAAGTTGCGGATTGCGACTGGACGCACTCTGAAACGAACCCCAACTCTAAACAAAATACTTGGAACGAAACGCTACGCGAATGAGCTATCTCTCTTCAGTATCGGTTTTCCGTTTTCGGATCCGTGGCGCCGCCCGGAGCGGCTGGCGCAGAAGGCCTTCGCGGGAACGAGGCCTAAATGAGAACACCTTTATGTTACTCGTCCCGGCCAAACTGCGCAAGGCCCCCTGCCGCCGACTTTTTGCACAGGAGGTCATGACTCCAGGAATGGCCGACCCGCTTGTTCTCCGCTCCCGGGATTCAAGCTCCGGACGAAACTTCGCGGGCCCAGTGCTGCGCCTGCCAGTAAAGGCCGGCGACTTCTTCGGAATTCAGTTGCAATTGATGGCTGAGATTGCCGGCCGCGTGCCACTCTCCGCTTTCGTGCGCCAGCATCAACTGGAACACAGGGCGCAAAGGGCTGGGTTGGCCCAGGAGCACCGCCTTGGTTTCATGATCGAGCGGAACTCTGTCGAGCACGTCCTTCATTGGCATTTCCAGCATGGCATCAATGAGGGAGAGCAAACCCAGTAGAAAAAGATCGGACTCTCCGTGCGGGACCCTCGGCGAGAGCAATTCCCCAAACCTGCCCCGCACCAGCGCCGAGAGCACCAGGTCGGAAGTTTTCTCCTGTCCGGCGCCGACCGCGGCCACCAGCCGCACCCAGCGCCGCAAGTCGCGCTCACCCAGAATTGACAAGGCATGACCGACCGAGTGAATCTCGTTCCTGAATCCGAACATCGCCGAGTTCAAGTAGCGCAGCAGGCGATAGGTGACCGACGCCTCCGACTTGATCAGCCGCTCCAATCCCTTCACATCGAGTTCGGCCCGCGACACTTCCTGCAGCATGCGCAGGTAATTCAGCCGGTTGGCCGGCATGTCGCGGATGTTCATCATTTCCGGCCGTCGGAAGAAGTAGCCCTGAAAGTAAACGAAGCCCTGGTCGCGTGCCCGTGCAAAATCGGCCTGCGTCTCGATTTTTTCCGCCAGCATGCGGCTGCGCCACGGCCCGTGCTTCTTGATCATCTCGGCCCGCTGCTCTTCGGTGGTGAGTCGCATCTCGACTTTAATAATGTCGGCCATGTCGGCCAGCGGCTCGCGCGGATCGTTCGCCACATAGTCGTCGAGCGCGATCATGTAGCCGGCCTCCTTCAGGCGCTGCAAGGCAGTGATCACGTCAGGATCGGGCGGCACGTTCTCGAGAATTTCGACCACGGTCGAGTTCGAGGGCAGAAGCATGACCAGGCCTTTGATCAGCGTGTCGCGCGTACAATTCACAAAGGCGCGGCGGCCGTCGCAAAGAACATCAAGGCCCATCAGCAGCGAGCGGTCGAGCGTCGCACGCGAGGCTTCGTCGCAATCGCCGGTAAAGGCGTTCTCCAGGCCGTCGCGAAACAACAACTCGTACCCGAATACCCTCTCTTCGCGATCGAAGATCGGCTGCCGCGCGACGTAGCGCAGCGGCTTCACTTCTCTCGCGCGGGCTGGAGCGGCGGAGAGTCCGGCGGGAATGTTTGTCACACGTCAGTTATCGGCAGATGGATGGAAAGCGTGAAGAGGGAGCTTGCGGCAGCAGAAGAATGAGAGCGCCCTTAGGTAGGCGGACTGCGCAAGCCCCATTCGCGTCGGCAGGCGGGAACTACGCTCTCTGCACGCCACCCAGTTCGGTCAGAACGGAGACGATCTTCGCCGACCACTTTGCGATCTCGTCCTCACGCAAGGTTCTTTCCGCGGACTGAAAACGCACTCGCAACAGGATCGAATATTTTCCCGCTGCGATCGACCCGCCGCGGAAAATCTCCACGGGGCGAGTGTCTTTGTTTTGCAACTCGCGAATGCCGGTTGCCGAAATCGCGGCCTGCATCTGCCCGAACGAAACCTCGTCGGAGAATACGAACGAGAAATCGCGCTCCACCGCTGGATACTTTGCCGGAGGCGCCAGTTCAACGCGCCGAGGCCCCAACCGGTACAGTTGTTCCAGATCAAGCTCCGCCACAAAAACGTCCTGGCGCAGCTTGCGGGCAGCAGCCACATCCGGATGCAACTGACCAAACTGAGCGACCGGCGCGCCGTTCAACAATGCGCGCACCGAGCGGCCGGGATGCAGATACTCAGCGACCTGCCGATCGTAGGACAGGTCGCCAGAGAATGTTGCCAACAGACTTTCTACGTCCCCCTTGAATCCGCGAAACGCTTCGGCCGCCGCCGACTGGTCGCCTTTGCTCACGTCGAGCACGCTTCCTTTCGGTAACGCCGCGCGCACCGCTGCGGCAGTGACGCCGAGGCAAGCGCGCCTCGGCTCCACGCGTTCTCCATTAGCCAACTCGTAGACGCCGGCGATCTCGAACAGGCGCGCCTCCGCCACGTCGCGATTCAGGTTGTACGCGAGCATGTCGATCATGCCGGGGACGAGAGAGGTGCGCATCACGCTCGCCTCCTCGCTCAACGGATTTTCGAGTTCAAGAACGCGTGCGCCGGGAGCAGAAAATTTCTCCGCATCCGCGTGCGAGATGAATGTGAGCGAGACGCCTTCGTTGTAGCCGAGCGCCAGGGCGCGCCGCCGCAGCGTCGCCTGCATGCCCGCGTGGGGCAATGCAACGACGGCGCCGCTGTAGGCCGGAAGCGTATTTTGGAACTTGTCGTAGCCGTGCAGGCGCGCGATCTCTTCGATCACGTCGATTTCGCGCTCCACATCCAGCCGCCAACTTGGGATGTGCACCCAGAACTGCTGATCTTTCTGCGAACTGCCCTGGCCTTCCGGCACCAATTCGAATCCGAGACGCTTCAAGAGCCGATAGACGTGACCTGCATCAAGACTGCCGCCTAGGATCCGCTGCACTTCGGACATGTGCAGCAGCACGGGCGCCTGGTCTATTTTTTTCGAGACGGCGTCAACCACATCGCCGACCAGTTCTCCGCCACCGGAGTCGAGAATCATCTTCGCGACCAGATTGCAGGAGAGCGGGCACGATTCGAAATCTGCACCGCGCTCGAAGCGGTGTGACGCGTCAGTATGCAGCGCGTGCCGCCGCGACATCTTGCGCACGATCCCGGGATCCCACCACGCCGACTCGATGACGATGTTGCGAGTCTTGTCAGTGATCATCGTGTCGTAGCCGCCCATGACCCCGGCGAGGCCGACGGGCTTTTTCGCGTCGCAGACCACGAGATCTTCGGTCGTGAGTTTGCGCTCGACACCATCAAGCGTCTTCAGCGTCTCGCCCGCGCGCGCCTTGCGCACAACGATCCTGCCGCCTTCGAGCAGATCCATGTCGAAGACGTGCGTGGGCTTGCCGATCTCCCAGAGAACGTAGTTGGTGGCATCGACCGCGTTCGAAATGGGCCGCTGGTCGAGCAGTTGCAGCCGGTGCGCGATTTTTTCGGGCGAAGGCTTGATACGCGTGTTGCGAATCACCAGTCCGCTAAAGCGCGGGCAGAGCGAGGGCTCTTCGACCGTGATGGGAAAAGTCGTGTCGGACGAAGGTTTCGGTGACAGCTGACAGCTGAGAGCTGAGAGCTGTTTTTCATAAATCGCCGCCGCCTCGCGCGCGACGCCGTAGTGATTCATCGCGTCGGGGCGATTCGTGCCGATCTCCATCTCCCAGGTCGTGTCGGCGCCCGTGCCGTTGACGCCCTCGACGCCGAGGCCGACGTTAGTCAGGTCTTCGGCGAGGCGATGATCGTCGACCGAGAGGTCAACGAAGTCGCGAATCCAATTGGGAGAAAGTTTCATGAGAACGCTATTGGCTCTTGGCCATTGGCTTTTAGCTAAGAGCCAAAAGCCAACAGCCAAGAGCGGTTTCACCCAAACTGCTCCAGGAACCTGACATCCCCCTGAAAGAACAACTGCAAATCGTCCACGCCGTACTTCAACATCGCGAGACGATCGACGCCCATTCCAAACGCGAATCCCGAAACTTTTTTGGGATCGTAGCCGTTGTCTTTCACGAACTCGAACACATTGGGGTCGACCATGCCGCAGCCGAGTACTTCGATCCATCCCGTCTGCTTGCACGGACGGCATGGCGCGCCGCCCTCGCGCTTTCCGCTGCCGCCGCAGATGAAGCACGTCACGTACAACTCTGCGCTCGGCTCGGTGAAGGGGAAAAACGACGGCCGGAAGTGCGTCTTCACGCTCGAGCCAAACAGCGACTTCATGGCGTGATCGAGCGTGCCCTTCAAATCCCCGAACGTAATGTTGGTATCGACCGCGAGCCCTTCAATCTGGTGAAACATCGGCGAGTGGCTCGCGTCGGGAGGATCGTTGCGATGCACCGTGCCGGGAATCACGATGCGAATCGGCGGGCGCATCTTCTCCATGGTGCGAATCTGCACCGGAGACGTGTGTGTGCGAAGCAACAGCCGCTCGCGCTGCGCCTTGGATTGTTGGTTGGCAATGAACAGCGTGTCCTGCGTGTCGCGCGCCGGATGGTTCGGGGGAAAATTCAGCGCTTCGAAGTTGTAGTAGTCGGTCTCGACCACCGGGCCTTCGGCGACTGAGTAGCCGAGTTTTTGGAAGACGGCGACGATCTCGTGTGACGTCTTGATGATCGGGTGTTCGGCGCCCATGGCGCGGCGCACTCCGGGCAGGGTGATGTCGACGCGCTCTTCGCTCGCATTGTCGTGGTCTGCAATCTGCGCGCTCTCGACGTGTTCCGTGATGCGCGCTTTCAACTCATTGACACGAATTCCCGCTTCGCGCTTCGCATCTCTCGGCGCGCCCTTGAGCCACTGATCGTTAATCTGAGTGAGGATGCCGTTCTTGCGCGCCATCCAGCGGTCGCGGAAGGATTTCAGTTCGGCGTCATTGTGCACCGCCGCAGCTTCGGACTTGCACGCGCCGATGCATTCGTTCGCCGCGCTTTCCAGCGCGGCGGCCGTGTAATCCGTCAGTTTGGGAACGGTGTAGGCCACGTTCTTACGGCCCCTTCGGGGCTGGTGATTCTTATTTCGACCTAACCCACGGCTTGCGCCGTGGGTTGCACTCTTTCGCCGCTTCGCGGCTTTGCTGCGGCATCGTACCACCCAGCAAATCGCACACACGTTGTCATCCTGAGGGGAGTAAACCGATTCGCGAAGCGACCCGGTTTACGCAGTCGAAGGATCCCTGCTCCGTCAGGTACAGCCCCACGGCCCGAAAAGGCGTTTCCAATTCCAGGCAAGAAGCAGGTCTTCGCTTCGCTCGGAATGCCAAAATGAGAATATAGGAATGCCGACGGCACGGCTAAAGCCGTGCCCTTCCCTGAGGTCTGACGCCCGAGGGCCGACGCCCGCCTTTACGCCAGCGCCGCTTTCGCCTGCGTCGCCAGCGAAGCAAACCCCGAAGGGTCATTCACCGCGACGTCGGCGAGGATCTTGCGGTCGAGTTCGACGCCCGCTTTCTTCAGGCCGTGAATGAACTGGTTGTAGCTCATCCCGTTCAGCTTGGCGGCGGCGCCGATGCGCACGATCCACAGCGAGCGGTACTGCCGCTTGCGCTGCTTGCGCCCGGAGTAGGCAAACTTCAGGCCGCGCTCGACCGCTTCTTTCGCCGAACGGTACAGCTTCGATTTTGTGAGGAAGTAACCGCTGGCGCGGTCAAGAATCTTTTTGCGTTTCGCGCGACGCTTGGTCCCGCGTTTTACACGAGGCATGTGTTTCTCCTTTTTAGTTTCGCTTTATTGGCGGCTGGAGGTAAGGGATTCTGACCTCTTCACGCGCCGAGCAGGGGTCAGTGGCTAGTCGTCAGTGGCCAGAAAACCGAACTTGCTTTCTGACCACTGATCACTGGCCACTGGCACCTGCTTCACTGATACGGAATCATCCGCAGAACCTTGGCGAGATCGCCATCGCTCACCAGGCCACTGTGGCGCATCTTCCGTTTTGCTTTCGTTTCTTTTGACGTCAGGATGTGGCGCAGCTTGGCATGCCCGCGCTTCACCTTTCCTGTCGCCGTCTTCTTGAAGCGCTTGGCAGCGCCTTTGTGGGTTTTCAGTTTCGGCATAAGACCTCAGCTATTGGCAATTGGCTATTAGCAGTTGGCGAAAACAAAAATTCCCATCGGCATTTACTCAAGTGGCTAAATGCCAATTGCTAAATGCTAATTGCTGGATTTCTACGATGCCGGCTTGGCAACCTGCGCCGGCGGTGGAGCGGCAGCGCTGGGCGCGCTTTGCGCCGCAGCTCTTTGCCTTTCTTCCTTCTGCCGTTCCTTCTCTCGTTCTTTATCTGTCTTCTTCGGCGCCAGAATCGCGTGCAGCGTGTTGCCTTCCTGTCGAGGGCGGAATTCCACGATGCTGTGCGGCTCCACGTCCTTGATCAGCCGCTCCAGAATCTGGCGGCCGAGCCCGGTGCGCGTCATTTCGCGGCCGCGGAAAAAGATCGTGGCCTTGACCTTGTCGCCTTCATCCAGAAAACGCAACACGTGATTTTTCTTGGTCTCGTAATCGTGGTCGTCCACGTTGATGCGGAACTTGACCTCTTTTACGGTAATCGTCTTCTGGTGCTTCTTGGCTTCGCGCTCTTTCTTTTCCTGCTGGTAGAGATACTTCCCGTAATCCATGATGCGGCAAACGGGAGGCTGCGCGGTGGGCGAAATCTCAACCAGGTCCAGATTTTTTTCGCGGGCTTTTTTGATGGCTTCGTAAGGCGGCAAGATACCGAGCTGGTTGCCTTCGTCGTCAATCACGCGAATTTCGCGCGCCCGAATACGATCATTGATGCGGATAAAACGCTTGTCGATACAGTCCTCCGCGCTCTAAGCGACTGAGAATAAAGAATTATAGCATGGGGTGTAGAATCAATACTGTAGCCGGATCAAATGCTGGTGAGAATCCAGCCGCCAACCGGAACGACGAGGTTGCGCGTCGTCTAACTCTCAAGACATCCGGCTTTTAGCATCGATACTGCCATGCTCCTGTCCGACACGAGTCCGCACATCAGGAAAATGCAGTTGGAAATTGAACGCCGCATGACGGGGAGAAGAGCGCATTCTTTGGGCGCTGGAGGCCAGTCTTTTGGTACGTGAGTTTACCAAAGCCGGAATTCGAAGCCGCCATCCTGATTGGAACGAAGCGCAAGTTTTCCACGAACTGCTCCGACTTCAATTCCTTCCCGATCCGTTGCCGACCGGCGTGTCGAAATGGATTGATGAATTGCATCGACAAGGAAAATTGCCCGCGGCGAACCAATCCGCTGAAATCCTGTGACGACGAATTGAGTGTTTGTCACCATGTGCAGAAATATCCAAACTCTCTTCCATTTCGATCCTCGCGTAATGACCGATAGATTCAAGTTATGCCTAGGGGCTGGCTACCCTGCCATTGTCGTTTTAACAGTGGTGGCGTTTCTTTCGCCGTGTTCCCGGGCGCAGAGTTTTCAGCCGGTGTCTCCGGAAGAGCTGAAAATGACGGTCGAACCCGAGGTTCCGGGCGCGCCAGCTATCATTCTGTTTCGCGAAGTGGACCGTGACGACAACGGCCGCAACTCTCATGAAGACCACTATGTGCGCATCAAAGTGCTGACCGAAGCAGGCCGCGACTACGCCAACATGGCCATTGAGTTCGACAAATCCTACGAAAACGTACTCAATATTCACGCACGCACCATTCGAACCGACGGGTCCATTCAGGTGTTTGACGGCAGTGTTTTTGAAAAGACGATCGTCAAAGCCAAGGGACTGCAATATCTGGCGAAGACCTTCACCTTGCCCGATGTTCAGGTAGGAAGCATCATCGAATACTCGTACACCATCACCTTGGGTGAGCATTACATCTACAGTTCGCATTGGATTCTCAATGACGAGTTGTTTACCCGCCGCGCAAGATTCACCCTCAAGCCTTTCCAGGCGAAATATGGGAAGTTGAGCCTGCGCCGCAGTTGGCAGGGTCTCCCGCCCGGTTCCGAGGCTAAAGAGGGCCCGGACCACGTCTTCCGGATGGACGTTGAGAACATCCCGGGCTTCGAGGTGGAGGACTTCATGCCGCCGCCCAACGAAATGAAGGGGCGTGTGGATTTCATCTACGAAGAACAATACTTCGAACGCGATCCCGACCTCTATTGGCGCCACGTTGACAAGGACTGGTATGACTGGCTCGAAGGCTTCGTCGGAAAGCGCAAGCCGATGGAGGAGGCCGTGGCACGAATCGTTTCACCCAACGATCCTCCGGAACTGAAATTGCGAAAGATCTATGACCGCGTGCAGCAGATGCGCAACACCAGCTATGAAATCGAAAAAACGGCGCAAGAGGAAAAGCGCGACAAAGAGAAGCTTGCCCAAACCGTCGAGGACGTCTGGAAGCGCGGCTATGGCAACGGCAAAATACTGACCTGGCTCTATCTGGGGTTGATCCGCGCCGCTGGCTTTGAGGCGTATGGCGTCTGGGTCTCGAGTCGAAGCGAATATTTCTTCAATCCGACGACCATGGAGAGCGCCAAGTTAAACGCCAATGTAGTGCTGGTCAAGCTGAACGGAAAGTATCTCTACCTCGATCCCGGCGCGGCGTTCACTCCCTTCGGCTGCTGCCGTGGCCTGAGACCGGAACACCCGGCTTGTGCCTGACCAAAGATGGCGGCACCTGGATCAAAACCACGTTGCCACAGAGTTCAGAGTCGCGCGTTCAGCACACCGCGAAACTCAAGGTGACCGATAGCGGCACTCTAGAGGGAAAAGTCACAGTCACCTACACCGGCCTGCAAGCGATGTATCACCGGCTCGAAGTCCTCCACAGTGACGATGTAGCCCGCAAGAAGTTTCTCGAGGACCTGGTGAAGGGCGAGGTGGCCGAGTCCGCTGAAACCAAACTCACCAATAAACCCGATTGGACCAATTCGGAGACCCCCCTGACGGCGGAGTTTGACTTGAGTGTCCCGGACTGGACTTCTAGGGCGGGCAAACGCACGGTAATGCCGGCCTCGCTGTTCGCAGCCGTCGAAAAACACGTCTTCGAACGCACCGAGCGCGTCCACCCTATTTATTTCGCCTTTCCCTACGAGAAGGACGATGACGTGACCATCGGCCTGCCCCCCGGATGGCAACTGGCCAGCGTGCCTCCACCCGCTGTACGAAATGGGTCCAATGCGGCCTACAGCTTGAAAGTCGAGAACAACCAGGCCACTTTGCGGCTGAATCGCAAGCTCTCAGTCGATGTGTTCCTGATGGATAAGCAGTACTATCCCGCGCTGCGCGATTTCTTCCAAGCCGTGCGCGCCGGTGACGACCAACAGATTGTCTTGCAACCCCCTGCTGTGGCGGTCCGCAACTCAGGCTGGTGGTAACATTTTGGCAGTTTTCCTAAGGACTAGCCATGTGCCGCAATATTAAAACGCTTTTCAACTTCGATCCGCCCGTCACCGAAGAAGAAGTTCGGGCCGCGTCACTGCAATTCGTGAGAAAGATCAGCGGATTCACCAAGCCTTCGAAGGCGAACGAAGAGGCCTTCCTGGCGGCGGTTGACGAGGTCGCGGGAATCTCAAGCCGCTTGCTGCACTCGATGGAAACCAGCGCTCCGCCCAAGAACCGCGAAGAAGAAGCCGCCAGGGCCAAGGCCCGCGCCATCGAAAGATTCGGCACCTAAAGCAATATTTTCAGTTTGTCATTCTGAGCGCAGGGCGAAAGCGAACCCGAAGTCGAAGAATCCCTGCCCTCTACAACGACTTCGGAGTACCGCGCCTTTGTCGCCTTTCTGCGACAGGGTGAGGATTTTATTCTTAGCGCACCGACTATCAGGCTCCCGTCACAAAAAAACTCTCATCCGGCTGGGTGTTCACGCTTTCCGGTTCGATCGGCGCCGTCACATCCTGCACGAATTCCCTGCGCCGTCGCTCCGGTCCCTTGCGTTCCACCTGGCGCACGCGTCGAGTCGGCATGTTGCTAGGCTCCAGGCTGACAATGCGTCCGTCGCGCACCTGAATCTGTGAGCGGAACCAGTCCGTGCGAAACATGCGGCCGGCGGCGTAGAACGTCATCGCGGCGGCAATCGGTCCTTCGAAATCCGAACCGGTGCAGGCGAGAATTCGTTTCCCCATCTCCTGGTTCCAGGTGAGTCCGCCCACCAATGGATCGTTCAGGCGGCAACGCTCGAACGGCATGGCGTGCGACAGTTTGCGCAGTTGCAGCAACTGCAAAAGCACCGACGTCTTCGCCAGATTGGTGACGATCACGCGCGCCTCGGTCGCCGAGACGCGCTCGATTTTGATGTGCAGGTCCGGCGACCACTCGCGCTCGAACTCTTCGCGCGCCAGCGCCAATCCTTTATCGGTCGCTTCCACGTAGCGCAGCGTCGCGCGCGCGAGAATGACAGAGAACAACGTTGTAACCACGGTCGCGATGACCGGTATGTAGCTGATCAGAGTTGTGAACGGGATGCGGAAGGAATTCACCATCTGCATGTGCATAGACGTTCATGGCTCCAGATCGCAGGTTTCGGGGAGGGCTGCGACTCGAGCGAGTCTAGCGATGCAGGACAGCACCCACTAGATGCGCATGGTGCGCGTGCAAAAGAGTGCAGAGGCCAACGCCTTTAGTAACCGCGATTGGGCAGGCTTCGGCGGCCGGCGTGCGTAGATTTCAGATTGAATATCTCAGACTACAGAAGCGAAGACACACCACGGCAACTAAGGTTCAATCTGCATCTGAAATTTAGAGTCGAAGCAGGTTCCTCACCGCCGCTTGGCACCTTCGGAATGACATACTTCTCGAGTTCTGATGTTGTCCGGCCGTTCCGCTCGCTTTTTCCTAGCCTCTAGCCCCTAGCCACTGACCCCTGGTTCAAAAACGTTAGGAGTGATGACTCCCACAACGGGCGCCAGCCTCGAGCCAATCGAGGTAGCTCACCTGAAGCGCCTTGGTCGGATGTCCGGCTGTCCCTTGCTCGCGTGGGAAGGTTGCGCGGGCCGCCAGTTTCCTAGGACTGGGGCGGCGTCACATCCGGGCCCTACGATGTCCACAGTAGTACATCCAGTTTTCTCAGTCACGGTTGCTCGTCACAATGGCGCGATTTTTTCTGTGGAAAAGAGCAGTGGCTAGCGGTCGGTGGCCAGTGGCCAGAGTTTGACCGCTGCTTTTTCGCGATGTCATCCTGAGCGACGGCTTCGCCGGCGCGAGGGACCTTACGTTGGTGTGAAGCGCGGACGCAGCAGAAAGGATCATCGTCTCTGGGCAGCGTGTGCGGGACCGCATCAGCTGCATCGGTGGGGCTTTACATTCATACGGTCCCTCACGGTGGCTTCACCACCGTTCAGGATGACAGCTTTATGAGCTCACCGTAGTCATCAGCGAAAAGCAGGTTCCTCACCGCCGCTTTGCGCCGGTTCGGAATGACATCCGGTCTACGGGAGAATCATTACCGGTGGGGGACTGGGTACTCGATACTCGGTACTGGCCACCGACCGCCGACCGCCGACGGCTGAATCACTCCAATACGCTGTCGTCCAACTTCTTCTTGCCCCAGTCGGCGGCGGCCTGTACGAATGCCAGGACGACCGGATGCGGCTTCTTCTCGGTCGACGAAAGCTGCGGCTGAAACAACGTAGCGAGAAAAAATCTGTGGGTCGGCGATTCGATGGCGCGAATCTCTCCGTTCGGCCCGCGTGCCACGACTGGAAAACCCGCTTCCATCGTGGTCCATTCGAATTCGGGATTAATTTCGAAGTTACAGAAGAATTCTTCCTTCACGACTTCTTCGCCTTTGCCGTAGTACGACTGCAGATAAGAACCGGGGCGCAGGCGGATCTCTGGAACCACGCCCGAGAGCTTCGGCGCATCGCCCTTTCGGTCAGGCACCGCACAGGCCACCGGATAAATGATGATGTTCTTCGATCCGGAATTGTTCTCGGCGCTGTCCGCGTCTTTGATGTTGAGCACGTTGCGCGCGAACTCAATAAAGGCATACTGAAATCCGCCACACGTGCCCAGATACGGCCAGTCGCGGCGGCGGGCAAAGCCGATTCCATTCAGCATGCCTTCAAAGCTTTTGTAGGGACTGCCCGGCGCACCCCACAGGCCGTCAAAGGTTTCGAGCTTTTTTTCGGCTTCCGCATTCAGCAGAGAGTCGGTAGGAATCCATTCGGACTGCACTTCGATTTTCAGCTTGCGGGCAGCGTGCTGCAGGGCGTCGTTGGTGGCGTGATGGGAGCGAAACTCCGTGTTGAAGTCGCCCAGGATTCCGATGCGGACGGCGTCGCTCACGGGACTGATTGTACTAGAGGGGTGCGCGACGCTTGTCTGCTGCTCCGCGAGGAATGGTTAGATGCGTGGTGCTGGCAACGCGGGCGAGTCGCGACTGGTGGAATTAGTGCCCGGAAGATGGAGTGGTGGAATCTGCTGGCGGCAGAGCATCCTTTTTGGGGCTGGCGTCCGCTGTGCCGACGTCGGGAGATTCCCATGGAGTTGCAATTCCCGCGCGGGCCAACGCGGCGGCGATTCTCTCCTGCTGAGTCATCTCCCGAGAATCTGTCGCGATCGGCGAGGTTGAGAGACGAATCACCGTTCGACGTGCCAATCCCCTGGATGATTTGACGACTTCCGGCGAAGTCTCTTTCAACAATTCGCTTTGAGAGATCGCCTCGTCTTTGATTCTCATTACGCGACGCCGAAGCCGAATCAGCCGAACGACACAGAAGAAAAGAAAGATGGCCCCGAAAAGGCCGAACGGCAACAGGAGGGGCCATGCTGCATTTCGCCTTGGAGCGAGAAAGATCAGGGTGAGCAGTTGGGGCACGAGACGAAGCGCTTCCTCCTTGCTCAGGCTAGCGAAGGCCGTCGAAGGCAGGCAGCAGAAAAGGCAGATTCGCGCTTACGTTGGTAATTAGTTCTTGGGTGATTTGGTGATCGAGGTTGCGCAATCGAGGTTGGAGTTATCGGCGTTCAGAAATAGTTGCAGAAATGTGCAGGGCGGCCCGTAGGCCGCCCATATTCAACATCCGCCACAGAACATTCGCGCTGGGAGCCTACGCTCTCGGAAGTGGGCCATGCTGGAAGTGGTATTGCAGAATCCTCGCGGCCAGCGCGGGGCTCAACGCTTTTCCGTTAGGTTCGATGGTGCGCACGACTTCGCCGCGGCAAACCACTTCCGTTGCTGAGAGACCGGCAATCTCCGCGGGCAGCACGAGATTAATCTCGAGCTGCGAACTGGGCTGCAACGGCTCATTCGCCTGGAATAGCATGCCTGACCGGCTGATGTTTTCAGTCGTGCCATCGTGCCAGTCTTTCTCGCCGAGCCGCCGATAACGCAGCGGCAAGTGAAGTTGGAAACGTTGCGCGCGGGCCGGCGGGATTTCTCTGGCTCGCGCGGCATAGCGTGGTTCTGCGGTTTGCATGGACATAGCGACCTCCGGGGGAGTTGGACCAGCATCGAGCACTTCGCGCACTTTCTGTCTCAGGTCGCGAAGGTTAAAGGGCTTCTGGAGCAGGCGTACGCCCGCATCCAGCATGCCGTTGTGTCCGATCACGTTTTCCGTGTAGCCGGACATGTAGAGAATTTTCACGTTCGGACGAATTTCAGAAATCCGTTGCGCGAGTTCGCGCCCGTTCATGCCGGGCATGATGACATCGGTCAGCAATAGATGAATCACTTTGTCGTGAGCCACGGCGATCTGCATGGCCACCGCGCCGTCCGCGGCTTCGATCACCTTGTAGCCTTGCTTTTCCAGATACTGGCGCGCGAGGTAGCGCAGGTTGGGCTCGTCTTCGACCAGCAGGATCGTCTCGGTCCCGGGCTCGACCTTCTTTATCTCGATGGGCGCGGCGACCTGCGCGGCTGTCTCTCCGGTCGAAGCCACGCGCGGCAGATAAATTTTGAACGTGGTGCCTTTGCCCAATTCGCTATACACCCAGATATACCCTCCGCTTTGTTTCACGATGCCGTAGACGGTCGACAGTCCCAACCCGGTTCCCTTCGTGCCCTTGGTCGTGAAGAAAGGCTCGAAGATATGAGATTGGGTTTCCGCATCCATGCCGGCGCCGGTGTCGCTGATGGCGACCATGACGTAGTCGCCGGGGCGCAGGGGAGCATGAAACCGGGCGTAGTCTTCATCGAGCGTCACGTTCGAAGTTTCGATGGTGAGCTTTCCGCCGGTCGGCATGGCGTCGCGCGCGTTTACCGCCAGATTCATGATGACCTGATCGATCTGTCCGGCATCGGCGCGCACCGACCACAAATTTTGTCCGGGAACCAGCACCAGATCCACGTCCTCGCCGATCATGCGGGTCAGCATGCGCAGATTTTCGGTCGCGACGTCGTTGAGATTGACGATGCGCGGGGCGAGCATCTGCTTGCGGCTGAAGGCCAGAAGCTGGCGCGTGAGCGACGAGGCGCGCTCGGCGGCGCTGGCGATCTCCTGCGCCGGACCGCGCAGATGGGGCTCTCCTCCCATGCGTTCGAGCAGGAACTCGGAGTAGCCCGAGATCACCATCAGGAGATTGTTGAAGTCGTGAGCGATGCCGCCGGCAAGACGACCCACGGCTTCCATCTTCTGGGACTGCCGTAGTTGCTGCTCGAGGGCGCGTCTCTCGGTCACGTCTTCCGCGAACAGTTCGAAGATCAGCGCGCGGTCGCCGCCATTTGTGACGGAGCGGCCCGAGACACGGACGCTGGTCGAGCTTCCATCTTTCTTCTTCCAGTCTGCCGCGAGCCCGCTGAAGGGCGCCGTTGACCGCAAGAAATCAGCCAGATCGAACCAGCGGTCATTCTCGGAATACAAACTGAAAATGTGCTGCCCGATCAGTTCCCTCGAAGCACCGAAACCCAGCATCTCCAGGAATGCCGGATTCGCATCGAGAATCTTGCCCGTAGAATCGCAGCGGCAGATGCCGTAAGGAGCGTTCGTCACCAGCGAGCGAAAGTTCGACTCCGAACGATGCAGGTCTTCCTGGGCTGAACGCAGCGCCGCATTCAGCCAGCAGATGAGCATCGCGACAAAAAAGAAAAGCGAGAGTCGCAGAATCGCGACGCGCAACTGCGTCGGCGAATGCTCGCCTACAAGAGAAAAATAAGCGCTGACCGTCAGGGCAAACGATGTTGCAACGAGGCCGGGCTTCCATCCGCCATACCACGCGCTGACCATGACCGCGACGCCGAAAAGCGCAAGGCGGCTTTCTGAAACGTCAGCCAGCAGCACGGTGGGAATGAGAGCAAGAGCCGTGGAAAGAACAGCCACCCCATACCGCAAGATTGGGGCCCGAGCAGGGGGGATGCGGAGTAGGGGGAGGGTTACTCGCATGGCACCCATACTAGTTCCAAATTGGGAAACAGCATAGTTACAGGAGTTCATTCCGGGTTGGCAAACCGTCCCATGAAAAACGCAAAGGTTCGACGGCGATGGGACAATGGCCGATCGGACGATGCCGCGGCACGGTGCGCTTGCATCCGAGGCGCGAAATCCAAGACACTATCGGGGACCTTGCGGCGGGTGCTGTCTCAGTTTGAGTCACTGGTAGGAAGCTTCTGCGCGGCGTCATCCCGAGCAAAGACGTTTTTGCGTCGTAGCGAGGGATCTCGTCGCAAGTGCTGTCTAGGGGAGATCCCTCCGCCCGCTGGAGAAAACGCGGGCGTTCGGGATGACGCCTGAGAGACGGGACCGGCATTCACAGCCCGACGCCAATCTATGAACATCGGACTCTTCGGCGGAACCTTCGATCCCATCCATCGCGGCCACATCGCTCTGGCGCAGGCGGCAATGGAGCAATACAAGCTTCATCGCGTCCACTTCGTGCCAGCCAACATTCCTCCGCACAAGCAGAAGCAGCCGCTCACGCCTTTCTTCCACCGTTTCGCGATGCTGGCACTGGCGACGGCGCAGGAGAAGAGTTTCATCCCGTCGCTGCTCGAGGCGCCGGATGAACCCGAGCCGCACAAGGCAAATCCGGCAAAGCCAAGCCTTGTCAAAAAAGGAAACGCCAAGCCCGAAGCCGAGCCGCCCAACTACACGATCGACACCATCCGCCGGCTGAAGCAGTCGTTCAAGGGTAGCGACCACCTCTTTCTGCTGATCGGCATGGACGCCTTCGCCGACATCGCCAAGTGGCACGAGGCCGAGTCTCTGTTTGGCGAGTGCGAATTCATCGTCGCCAGCCGACCGGGATATTCCCTCGCCGACGTGGCCAACGCGCTGCCGGAAAGCTTGCGGCCACGCCCGGAGGTAACCAAGCCCTTTCAAAAGCAGGCGGCTGTTGGCGATCTCGTGCTGAAGGGAGCAACCATCCACGTCATGGGGAATCTAAATCAGCCAGCCTCAGCCACAGCCATTCGCGAGGCTATCGCCGCCGGCAAGTCGCTGGGGAAATTCCTTGATCCCGCCGTGGCGGAGTACATAAAGAAGATGGGGCTGTATAAGTAAGATTTTCGAGGCTTGATTGCCTTTTCGATCGGCGTCATCCCGACAGCCCGCGTTTTTTTCGCGGGCGGAGGGATCTCCCACACGATGGATCACGGGAGGGGAGACCCTTCGCTCCGCCTGAAAAGCGGCTCCGCTCTGGATGACGCCCTACATCGACTTACGGGCCTCGATTGACCGACAGGGACCAGAAAACAAATTCTTCAACAGCAGGCTTGCCCGCCCCCTCAGTTACAATAAGAGAGTAGCCAACCGGTAGCGATTTCAGCGACCAAACAAATTAAGAGGACGGCGCCCTTGAGCGCCGCGATACGGAGAATCCGCCACTATGGCAAAGAATCACTACGTCACCAAGCCGAAGCGCAGAAACAAGAACAGCAACCGCAAGGATCCCTCCCATGCCACCATGGCGGCGTTGCGCGAGCGCGCGGCGGCCGAGGCGAAGAAGTCCGGCAAATAGCGGGCCACGAATGGCTATTCCCACCTTACAGAAACGATCCGGCTGAATTGAATACTGAAATAGACCACTGAATGAAGAAGAGTGAACTGAAAAACCAAGTCTCCGCCGCCATTCAGGCCTGCCTGGAAAAAAAGGCCGAGGAACTCACCATCCTCGAACTGGAAAAAGGGTCGGGCGCGTTTACCGACTACTTTGTGCTGTGCAGCGGGACGAATCCGCGGCAGATCCAGGCTATCGCCGACGAAGTGGAGCTGCGGCTCAAAGGCGCGGGCCTGCGGCCTACGCACACTGAGGGCTACAACCAGGCCGAGTGGGTGCTGATCGACTATGTCGACTTCGTGGTGCACGTCTTTTCGGAGAAGGCGCGGAAGTTCTACGATCTCGAGCGCTTGTGGAAGACGGCGAAGCGGCTGGAACCGGGGGATCTGAAACCCGCGGTGCGCAAGAAAGCAAAGTCGGCTGTGCCCAGGCGAAAAAAGAAAACGAAGGCGTAGAAGTTGATCCACAGAGCTCGTGGAGGGGCGGACGCATTCGTCCGCCCAGGGAGTGCACGGTCCTATGAGCCAAGGGTGAAGGCGCACCATCCCCGGACCCTTCGGCTTCGCTCAGGGCAAGCTGCGTCCGGGGCTCCACGGACAAGGTCTGGAGATCGCGCGTGAAGATCACGATTGCCTGGATCGGAAAAACCAAAGAAGCTGCGATTCAGGCGCTGACGGATGAATACCTGAAGCGCATCTCGCGCTACGCGCAGGTGGAGGGAGTTTCACTGCGTGACGAGGCTGCGCTGCTGGAGTTTTGCGGGCGGGCGGAGCGGGCGAAGAGCGGCCCGAAATCCACACTCGTGCTGATGGATTCTCGCGGAAAAGAATTTTCTTCCGAGCAGTTCGCGCAGTTTCTCGGCGACTATCAGGAGCGCAACCGTCTTCCTCTGGTCTTCGCGATCGGCGGCGCCGATGGATTCAGTGCCGAGACCAAATCGGCCGCGCAGCAGACGATCTCTATGGGGAAGATGACTCTGCCGCATGAACTGGCGCGCGTCGTGCTTTTGGAGCAGGTCTATCGGGCGTTCACCATTCTTAAAGGACATCCGTATCATTCGGGGCATTAGCCGAGCGACGCTCGGCACCACCGGTGAAAAGAAAGTCTAGAAGCGGAAGACCAAGCCCGAGGAGATTCTCACGTCACCGGTCTGCGCGCCGCCTTGCGAGGGAAGATATACCCAGTCCACTTGGGCGACTCGAAATGCCACAGAACGCTTAACCGGAACATCCACTCCGCCGCCAAGCATCATGGCCATGCCGGTCATGTGGCCCGAGCCGCACTCATCGGGCGAGCCGCTGAATAGGATGCAGCCGTTTGGCCGCACGCTCCCGTAGCCAAACAGCGCGTGCGTAAACACCTTAAACTTTCCGCCGGGCGTGACAGAGACGGTCGGCCCGAACCCATACGTGTAGATCTGAATCGTGGCCGTAGCGTTTAGACTGCTTTGCTGTTCCTGAATCCGCCTGGTTTGATAGCCGCCGCCGAAGTCGGCGGTGAAGCCGAGGTGGCGAGTGAAGTTAAACGTCGCGGCTGCATTCCAGCCGCTTGTGTTCGCGCTGCCGTCGCCAGCTCCGTCGAAGTTTCCGGCGTGCAGGAACTGGTAGCCTCCGAATACTTCTACTCTCTTGGGTGCGTCCTCCTGTGCCAGCGCTGTACCATCCGCCAGCGTCAGGCCCACTGCCAAACCCAATGCCAAACAAAGAGCGGCCAGAGTGCATCGCGACATAGATACCCCCACACGTGCATGAGGATGCCGGCCAACAAATCAAAGATGCCCGGCCTTGGAGCTTTCTTAGCAACTACTTCCCGGATGCAGCCGGAACTCCTACCAGAATCGTCAAAATCTCCTTGGCCAGATCGCCGGCCCGGACCCCTTCAATATTCGCGAGCACGACCACGCCCGCGCCCTGATCCGGGGCGATGATGAAATCGGTGCTGGTGCCCTGCTGGCCGCCGCTGTGGCTCACGCAATGCAGATTGCCTTCGGTCGTGTTGCCCCAGCCAAGGGCGTAACCGTTGGGCGCTTCGCCCGTGGGTTTAAGCGGCGTCCACATCAGGTCGCGGGTGGAGCGCTTGATCAGCTTGTCGCTGAGAATGGCCACTTCAAAATGCGCCATGTCTTCAGCGGACGACAGCCAACCGCCGCCGGGTATCTTGTAGCTTGAGTCGAGGAACTCGGAGTTGCGCACGGTGCCGGATTCGGTCTTCTCGTAGAAGCGGGTGCGGTACGGAATGATCGAGAAGCGGTTGTCAACCTGAGTGTGCTCCATACCGGCAGGGGCGATGACGTTTCGCATCATATAGTCGACATACTTCGCTCCCGACGCTCCTTCCATCACGCAGCCCACAACCGTATATCCTTGAGTCGAATAATGAAATTTCGTGCCGGGTTCGGAGAGCAACGGCTCGTTCTTGAAGAAGTCAAGGCCGCCTTGAATGGGGTCGTCGAAGTGCTTCGTGTTGCCAACTTCCAGGTCTTCGGGGCCACCCTTGTAGTGACGAATTCCGGCCAGATGTCCCATGACTTCGCGCGTCGTGATTGACTTCTGCTTCTCGGGAAAAGCCGGACAGTATTTTTGAATGGGAGAGTCGAGATCGAGCTTGCCGTGCTCGACCAGTTGCATGGCTCCGACCGCGGTCAGCGACTTGGAAATCGATGCCAGGCGATACAGCGTCTGCTCACTGGCTGGAACGTTATTTTCGACGTCGGCGAGACCGAATCCTTCAGCCCATTCGTACTCGCCGTGCTCGACGACGGCTACGGAGACGCCGGGCGCGTGTGCCGTCGCCATGAATTTCGAAACGGCGGCTTCGATCTGCGATTTTTTTTCGGGGGAGAGTTTGGAATCCTGGGCAGCGGAAACAGAAGCACAGAGCAGAGTGACTATAAGAATGCCAATCGAAGCCGGACGTCGTGGGCGAGTTGAACTCATGGGGATGTCTTCTCCGCAATGGAGGACATTTAACCACACAGCGAGGGAGGCGCACTACGATCGCTTATCCCATGTCTCGCAAAGCGGCGAGACATGGGGCACCCCCGGTTGGTGGCGATTGCAGGGATCCTTCGACTGCGGTTGTGCTCCGCGTTCCGCGGAGCACAATCCTCGCTCAGGATGACATCGACCAGTGAGAATGCAGATCTATTGCGTGACAGTGGCCTGGTAGCTGACCGCCTGCCAATGCCCGTTGCGGCGGACCCAGACTCGGGTGTAGCGGTAGGGGCCACTGAAATCTTCGCCGAGCTGGTGGCCTTTGACGTCGGCGCGGGCGGTTACGACGGCGGTATCGCCGTAGAGGCGCACCACCATGTCGCTTACATTGATGGAGTCGTAGCGGAGCTGGCCGCTCTTGCGGGCGGAGACTGTGTCCTGCTTGGTGGTGATGGTGCCGAGCGGAGTAATGGCGACATAGTCTTCCGCGAGGGTTCTTGCCGAGAAGTCGGGATCGCGGTGCAGGCTGGCCTCGCGCGCCTGCCGTTCCATGTCGACGATCTCGCGAATCGTGCTTTGATCGGCCGCGTCGATCGAAGGCCGCGGATGAACTGCAACGTGCTGGGCGGAATAGGCCGGCAACACCACCAACAGCGCCGACCACAATAACATCAAACACCTGTTGATCACGATGAGACCTCCGCAGGTTGCGAGGGGACAGAGATCCGCCAGATCGAGCTACGAAAGATTGGATGCTGGAGTTCCGTGGAAAAGCTCCTGGTTGTAAACATTTCTCTCTCCAGCAATTCCCGAACGTACTGACAACGAATGATGAGACCGTTCTGTTAACAAGAAGACCGCAGTGGGAAGCGATTCATTACAGTTTTATTTTGAGCGTTCGCCTCCGCCGGCGGACCGATGGGAAATTCAACAGTGCTCCCCAAAGCAGCCCGAAGCCGAACGTTCGGCTTGGGACTTAAGGTGCAACTCCCCTTCCACGGGATATCGTCTCTAACCTATTGACACGTCACGGTAGTTCCCGTTTCCAGTGGAGCGGATTTGTCCAATGCGGGACGGGGGTGTCCAGTTGCGGACATCTCTTTTTAAGTTCTTCTTAATCTTGCAGAGATCCATCCGACTCTGGTGGTGCAGTTTGGCTGACGCGTAAGGCCGGCTGCGCTGGAGATCCTTCGCTACGCCTGAAAAGCGGCTCCGCTCAGGATGACAAAGCTACCTAAGAAGCCAAACTGCACCACTGGCCGACCGTGCCATCGGCGAACGGCAACCACGGTCATCTAGTAGAATCGAAAGCTCCGGCATGGCAGATATTCGTCGTGGACTCATCATCGTCAACACTGGTCCCGGCAAAGGGAAGACCACGGCTGCCATGGGAACCGCCTTGCGCGCCGTTGGCCAGGGAATGCGCGTGCTCATGCTGCAGTTCCTGAAGGGTTCGTGGCATTACGGCGAGCTAGACGCCGTGCAGGCCTTCGGCGACAAATTCGTGATGAAGCAGATGGGCCGCGGCTTCGTGAAAGTCGGCAGCGAGAAGCCCGATCCGGAAGATGTGAAGATGGTCGAGCTGGCCTGGGCGGAAGCGGACGAGGCGATTCAGTCCGGCCAGTGGGATCTCGTGGTGCTCGACGAGATTAACTACGCCATCAGCTATGGAATGCTCGACCCGGCGAAGGTGGCCGAAAGCCTGAAAAGAAAACCCGAGATGGTGCATGTGATCTTGACGGGCCGGAACGCGCACCCCACAATTGTCGAGGTCGCCGACACCGTCACCGAAATGCGCCAGGTCAAGCATGCCTACGAAAAGGGCGTGATGGCGCAGAGGGGAATCGAATACTGAATTGAGTAATTGGGAAATTTGGTAATTGAGGAATTTGACGGCGCAGTTGCACCGATTCAATTACACACTTACCAAATTATCCAATACCAAATTCTTCCTATGGCTTGGTTTAAACGCGAATCCGGTGAGCTCGATACTTCGGGGGCGAAGACCGTGCGTACCGAAGGCTTGTGGGTGAAGTGCGAAGAGTGTCGGCAGATTATCTGGAAGAAAGATCTGGAAGACAATCTGAACGTCTGCCCCAAGTGCGAGAAGCACTTCCGGATCGACGCGCGCACCCGCCTGGCGCAACTGCTCGACAACAACGAGTATGAAACCTTCGACGGGGAGATTTCGTCGACCGACCCCCTGAAGTTTGTCGACCTGAAACCGTACTCGAAACGGCTCAAACAGGCTCAGGAAGACACCGGCCTGAAAGATGCGGTGATCAACGCTCACGGGAAGCTGGAGGGGCGGCGAGTGATCGCGAGCATCATGGAATATGCCTTTATCGGTGGCAGCATGGGCGCGGTAGTGGGCGAGGCCATCACGCGCGCAGTGGAGCGCGCCGCGGATAAGAAGATTCCGCTGATCATCGTGTCGGCTTCGGGCGGCGCTCGCATGATGGAAGGCGTGATCAGCCTGATGCAACTGGCGAAGATTTCGGCGGCGCTGGCGCGCTTGGATGAGGCCAGGGTTCCCTACATTTCTTTGTTGACCGATCCTACGACTGGCGGAGTAACAGCGTCCTTCGCCATGCTCGGGGATTTGAATATTGCTGAACCGGGAGCGCTGATCGGTTTTGCCGGCCCGCGGGTGATCGAGCAGACCATCCGGCAGAAGCTGCCGCCGGGTTTCCAGCGCAGCGAGTTTTTGCTTCAGCACGGCATGCTCGATGCCGTGGTTCCCCGCAAGCAGCTCAAGCCGTATATCGCGCGGGCGCTGGAATTTATGGGAGCGTGAGGCAGCTTCTAGGTTCTAGCTGCTGGCTTCTAGCTAAACCTGTCGGCTCCCTCCTTATTCGCGAAGCGAACCCAACTACCTGTCTGAATCAGAATCAGTTTTGATAATCTGAAATCGCGAAGCCTCCAGTTCAGGCTGGAGGGCTAGAAGCTAGTGGCTAGGAGTTAGAAGCTTCTAATGTCTTACCAAACCGCAGTGGCGAGTATGTATGCGCTGGGACACGAATTGGCCCAAACGCCGTCGCACAAGTTCGACCTGGCCCACATGCGCGTATTGCTGGCGGGGCTTGATCATCCTGAGCTGAGATTTCCTAGCGTGCTGATCGCCGGAACCAATGGCAAGGGATCGACGGCGGCGACGCTGGCGTCGATTCTTCAAGCATCCGGGCTGAAAACTGGACTCTACACATCGCCGCACTTGATCCGGCTCAATGAACGAATTTGCATTGATGGCGCCGAAATCGGCGATGACGAATTCGCCGGATTGCACGGGCAGGTCGATCGCGTGGCTGAGAAACTGGTGGAACAGGGCGATTTGCCCTGGCATCCCAGTTTTTTCGAGATGATGACGGCCATCGCCTTTCTTTATTTCGCGCGCGAACGCGTCGAGATTGCAGTGCTGGAAGTGGGCATGGGCGGACGCCTCGACGCGACCAACGTGGTCGTGCCGCTGGTCAGCGTGATTACGGATATTTCGCTCGATCATCAGAAATTCTTGGGAAATACCGTCAGCGAGATTGCGCGAGAGAAAGCCGGGATCATCCGGCCCGGCGGAGTTGTGGTTACGTTGCCGCAGCAACCCGAAGCCAACGACGTAATCGGCAATACGATTCTCGATCTGGGCGCGCACGGCGTGAATGCGGTGCCGTTTGTGCCGCCGGTATCGCCGGCTAGTCCTGAGTTCCGAGTCCCGAGTCCCGAGCAAGACCCGGTTCCACGTTATCGGTATCCCTTGCAGGTTATGGGCAAGCAGATTTTGGTCGAGACGCCTTTGACCGGGCGGCATCAGTTGCGCAATGTGGCCTTAGCAATCGCCACAGCCGAGGAACTGGCGAAACAAAAATTCTCACAGATCACCGCTCAGACGATCCAGCGCGGAGTGCGCGAGACGCACTGGTCCGGACGATTTCAGGTAATCCCCGCAAGCGCTGACCAGCCAGAGATTGTGCTGGATGTGGCGCACAATCCCGCGGGGGCGTGGGCCTTGCGCTCAGCACTTTCAGAGCGCTATGACGACCGTCCGCTGATTTTTGTTTTTGGGGCGATGCGCGATAAGGCAATCTCGGAGATGACCGACATCCTTTTTCCCATGGCGGAGCGCGTGATCGCCACGCGCCCGGAGAATCCGCGGGCAGCTTCGCCGGAAGAGATTCAGCAAGCAGGATCGCGAAGCGGAACCGAGATTGAGATGATCGCGGAGGTTGATCGCGCGATTGATCGGGCGCGCGTGGTTGCAGGAACGAGGGCGATTGTCGTGATCACCGGCTCGATTTATCTGGTTGGCGCGGCCATGGACGTACTCAATACCTAGAAATCGAAGACGCGGGCGAGGGCGCCCGCGCCACATCGGGTTGGTTTCCCCTAGAATGGAAGTGTGCCGGAGTTGAATTCATCGGTCGAGCAGGCAGAAGGGCAGATCCAAAGCGGCGCGCCCCAAGCGGGTACGCGAAACATTCAGCGAACAAGTCCTCACTCAATTCCCGGGAAAAAATACGGCTGGCTCAGCCGCCTGCGTTCCTATTTCTTTCTTGATCCGCTCATCTGGCTCTACACGCTGGTGATGGGACTGATCGCGCTGCCGGGCGGAGCGTTCGACCGCGATGGCCGGCGCCTGCACTGGTTTTCCTACGCGTGGTCTTGGCTGATCATGAAGTCGATCTTTTCGCCTTTGAAGGTCACAGGCCTCGACAAGATCGACACCGCCAAGCCACACGTGTATGCGGTGAATCACGCTTCGGCGCTCGACATTCCAGTTCTGTACGTCAATCTGCCGTTTCAGTTTCGCATCGCGTTCAAGAAAGAGCTGCTGGCTTATCCGATGGTCGGCTGGCAGTTGAAGCGCTCGGGGCAGATTTGCCTCGATCAGCAGAATCCTTCGCGATCGGTGGGCGCGATTCGCTCCGCGCTGAAGGGGTTGAAAGCCGGAATGCCGCTGGTGATCTTTCCCGAGGGCGGCCGCACATCTGACGGCGAGATCAAGCCGTTTCTGCCGGGAGCATTTTTTCTGTCGATCAAGGCCCAGGTCGATGTCGTCCCGGTCGCGCTTGTCGGCACATACGAATTGCTGCCCATGGATACCTACCACATCAAGTGCCGCCCTTTGGAGATGCGCGTGGGCGAGCCAATCCCGACCTCCGGCCTTACCATTCGAGACATGGAAGCGCTTTCGACCAAAGTGCAGAAGGCCGTGGAGGATTTGTACTACCGCCCGTGACGGCACGTCAGCCAAATCTTTGAAAAATCAGGCTAGGCCGCCTTTTGGTTCTCGTCGCAGAGCCGCTGATAGTACTCGCGTCCGCGCTGGTATCCGCGAGTAAATGGCTCTTCGACCGCTTCGCCCGGATGCGCGCATTCTACGTCTTCGAGGGCAGCTTCCATCTCGGCGGTAACCTGGTCGAATTCCTTGCAACGTGTTTTGGCGTGAAGCGCCGCCTGGAATCCCAGCCGGAAGAATTTTTCGTCCTCGCTGAAGCTGCGGCCAGACATCGGGTAGTGACTCTCTTCGGCGCTGCGCAGGCCGACCCACCACTGCTCGCGGGCGGCGTCTACGGATTCGGCGCCTGCTCCATTGAACAAGTTCCGCAAGCGGGTTGCGTCATCATCGTTTTCGGCCAGGCCAACGACCACGCTCCGGCCTTTGCGGAGGGCGTCCTCGTAAACGTAGATTTCGTCCTCGGGCAATCCCATCGACATGGACTCTTCAACTTTTTCTCCGGTGATTGCACCTACCGTGGCGCCGGCAGCACCTAGAATTCCGGCGCCCAGCAATCCAAGAGCAGTGACCGGACCGAGTCCCGGCACAAGAGCGATGAGAAGTGAGCCTCCTGTAAGCCCAACGCCGCCACCCATGAGCGCCCCAATGGCCTTGCCCATGCCGGGTTGCTCGGTGGTGTCAACGGGAACTGCCTGGACTTCGTGCGCAATCTGGTCGGCGCTGCCGGGAGTCAGCAGAGTGATTCGGTCGTGCGGAACGCCGGTCGCATAGGCCTGGCTCAAGGCTCGTTCGGCGTCGGCTCGGGTTTGGAAAACTCCGGTGATGGCTTCCATGGCGTTCCTCTTTTTTCTTTAGTCCGGCATCTGCGGCGGTACGGCGACCGCGTTCGTACCTAATATGCCGGCTAGATTCAGATGCCGGATCGGGCAAAGAGGGTACTAGAAAATTGTTTCGGTGCAATCCTCGTTCCGTTGGTAGTGGTGCAGTTTGGCTGGCGCGTTAGGCCAGCTATGCGGGAGATCCTTCGCTACGCCTGAAGAACGGCTTCGCTCAGGATGACAGAGCAGTGTAAGTGCCAAACTGACCACTACTCATTCGTTCGCCCTTGTGCGCATTCGACCGTAACCTTTTTCCGCGCCGGGGCGTTTACCATGTGTACGGCCAAACGCGTTAGGGCCAAAGGCGCGGAGAATTCGTTGAAGGCGGGCAATTGAAGGCTCTGAAGAAAGAAGCGGACGAGCGGCTTCTGGTGGAAGCTGCGCAGCAGGATCCCGCCCGCTTTGCCGACCTTTACGAAATCAACTTTGAGCGCGTGTATGCCTACGTCATTCGCCGGGTCGGGGATCGTACAGAAGCCGAGGATGTGACGGCGGAAGTTTTTCATCAGGCGCTGGCCAACCTGAAACGCTTTGAGTGGCGCGGCATTCCGTTTGTCGCGTGGCTGTTTCGCATCGCCGCCAATCTGATTTCCGACCGGCGGCAGCGCTCGGGACGCGAAGTTTGCGATGAAGACGCGATCGAGTCCGCGCACGTCAGTCCCAAAGAGATCGAAGAGGTCGAGCGGCGCGCGACGTTGTTCCGCCTGGTCGATACGCTGCCCGCCGATCAACGGGACGTAGTTGTGCTGCGCTTTGTGGAGCAGAAAAGCATTAAAGAGGTGGCGCAGAAGATTCGCAAGACGGAGGGCGCGGTCAAGCAGTTGCAATTCCGAGCGCTGACCAGCTTGCGGACGCGCATGGAGGGTGCCGATGCCTAAGCGCTCTCTGAATCCGGGACCGGACAATGTGAAGCAGGTGGAACAGCTCAACAAGGCTGTGGACGCGATGTTGGCGCGCACCGACGGCAAGGCTCCGAAAGCGGAGCGGGCGATCGAGCCTCTGCTGCGCATCGCCGCCGATCTGCGCGACCTGCCACGTGAGAGTTTCCGCTCGCGATTGAAGTCAGAATTTGAAGGGAGAAAACATATGTCTACAGTTGCCGAGCCCGTTGCTGCAACCCGTATCACCGCGGCGCCAAGGTTAGCCTTCCGCGATCCTGCCAAGGCGATCGAGTTTTACACTCGCGCTCTGGGCGCCAAAGAAACATTCCGCTTCCAGGTCGGCGACAGCATTCCGCACGCCGAGTTGATGATCGGCGAGTCCCCGATCGATGTGACCGGGGAGTGGCCAGAAGGCGGCCGCTTCAGTGCGGAAACACTGGGGAATTCGCCGATCTCGATTTCCATCCAGGTTCCTGATGTCGATGGCTTTGCGCAGCATGCGGTGTCGGAAGGCATGAAGCTTATTCGTGAGCCGAAGACGCAGTTCTACGGCCACCGCGATGCGACGCTGCAGGATCCGTTTGGCTACACCTGGGCGGTCTTCACGGTGAAAGAAGAAATGTCGGTCGAGGAAATGCATCGCCGCATGCGCGGGCCGAGCCCAGCACCGGAAGGTGGACGGGAAGGTGGACAAAAAGAGAAAGCTCCTGGAGTGAGCCCCGTACCCGAAGGCTTCCGCATGGTCACGCCTTACATGATTGCCACGGACGGGCCTGCGCTCGTTGACTTTGCCAAGCAGGTGTTCGATGCGGAAGAAACATTCCGTGCGATCACCCCGGCGGGCGGACTGCATGCCGAGGTGCGCATTGGCGACTCCATGCTGATGATCGGTGGCGGCATCCCGGGCAAGGAATTCAAGGGCACGCCCAACCGGCATGCGCTGCATGTCTACGTGAGAGACATTGATGCAGTCACAAAGAAAGCCGTGGCTGCGGGCGGCACGCTGCTCGACGAGCCGCGCGATCAGGAATATGGCGAGCGGTCTTCTACGGTGAAGGATTCCGCAGGCAATTACTGGTACATCGCGACCTTCATGGGCAGCGATTACAGGTCGGAGGGCGCTCCGGATATTCAACCCTACCTGCATCCGCAGCGCGCTGAACCGGTGATCAACTTCCTGAAGCGCGCCTTCAACGCGCAGGAACTCGGCCGCTACGCATCACCTGACGGCGTGATTCATCATGTCACGATGAACATCGGCGACTCACATATTGAAATGGGCGAGGCACATGGGAAGTACGAGCCCATCCCGACGATGTTCTATCTCTACGTGCCGAATGTGGATGACGCTTACAAGACGGCTCTCGCCGCGGGGGCGAAATCGATGAAGGAACCGGCCGACCAGCCCTATGGCGACCGCGTCGGCGCTGTGACGGATGCCTTCGGCAACCAGTGGTGGATCGCCACGCATGTTAAAGACGTGCCGGCATATTAGGACGGACAGGACGGGCGGGCGTACTTGCGTGCCATCCGATGCGAGTGCGGAATAGATGATCTGATAACCTTTCATTCCGCACTCGTCGCCTGTCGAGCGATGTCGAAATCATGAGCGTGGCCGCAGAGAATCCGCCGCCCGCACACCTCTACCGCGCTCGCTTATCCGGCAGAGTCTGGCGCCGCCGCTGGACATCGATACTCCCAACCGTCCGCAACCTCGCGTCTCAGCTTCAAAAGAATTTTCGGGACTTGAAGATCTTCGATCCGGTTCGGTTCTGCGCGACTGATCCCAGTACTACGGATTGAAGAATGACCACATCCTCTACCAAACACCAATCCACCCTCTGACGCGGGAGCAGCATATTTGGCGGAGAAATTTCTTAAGGTTCAAACTAGCACTTCGTGGCTCTTCGGTTTGACCCTCCCCCAGCGGTTCTTTAGACTTGAAGATTCAGTACTTCTGCAGGCACTCAAACTTATGGCTGACAGCATTCATGTGAAGCTTCCGGATGGGAGCGACAAGGAATATCCCAAGGGCACGACTGCCCTTCAGGTCGCGAAAGACATCAGTCCGCGGCTGGCGGATGCGGCTTTGGTCGCCAAAACCAATGGCGATCTTATCGATCTGGCCAAGCCTCTGGAAAAAGACACCGACCTGAAAATTCTGACGGAAAGAGATCCCGAGGCGCTCGAAGTCTACAGGCACTCGTCGGCGCATTTGCTGGCGGCCGCCGTGCTGGAGCTTTTCCCGGAAACCAAGCTCGGCCACGGTCCGCCGACCGAGAGCGGATTCTTCTACGACTTCTACCGGCCCGCTGCGTTCACGCCGGAGGATCTCGAAAAACTCGAGAAGAAGATGCAGGAACTCGTGCAGCAGAACATTCCCTACGCGCGCGAATTTCTGCCACGCGACCAGGGCCTGACTGAGTTCAAAAAAGACGGTGACTTCATGAAGTGCCACTTCATCGAGCAATTCACCAAGCCCGATGAAAAAATTTCGATCTATCGCACGGGCAAGTTCACCGACTTCTGCCGTGGGCCGCACATTCCGTCGACCGGAAAAATCAAGGCGTTCAAGCTGCTCAACATCGCCGGCGCGTACTGGCTGGGCGACGAGAAAAATCCGCAACTGCAGCGCATCTATGGGACGTCGTTTTTCTCGAAGAAGGATCTCGATGCGTATCTCCACCAGGTCGAGGAGGCGAAGAAGCGCGACCACCGCGTGCTGGGCCAGCAACTCGATCTGTTTTCCATCCAGGAACTGGCCGGACCGGGGCTGATTTTCTGGCATCCCAAGGGCGGCATCATCCGCAAAGAGATGGAAGACTGGATGCGCGAGCAGTACATCAAGCGCGGATACTCGCTCGTCTACACGCCGCATGTGGCGCGGCGGCAGTTGTTTTACACCTCGGGGCACGAAGGCTATTACTCGCAGAATATGTTCGACGCCATGGAACTCGACGACGCCGAATATCGCCTGAAGCCGATGAACTGTCCCGGCCACATTTTGATTTACAAAGATTCGCTGAAGTCGTATCGCGACCTGCCTGTGCGCCTCGGCGAACTGGGCACGGTCTACCGGTACGAGCGCTCCGGAGTGATGCACGGCCTGTTGCGCGTGCGCGGCTTTACGCAGGATGATTCGCACATCTTCTGCACGCCCGAGCAGGTGGAGGCCGAGATAACCGGTTGTCTCGACTTCGCTCTCGACGTGCTGAAGGATTTCGGCTTCGAGAAATTCCAGACTGAGCTCTCGACGTGGAATCCCGACGACCGCAAGAATTTCGTTGGAAGCGAAGAGCAGTGGGTCAACGCCATCCAGTCGCTCGAGAATGTACTGAAGCGCAAGAACGTCGAATACAAGACGATCCCCGGCGAAGCGGCGTTTTATGGGCCCAAGATCGACATCAAGTTAGTGGACGCGATCGGTCGCTTGTGGCAGCTCTCCACGGTGCAAGTCGACTTCAACCTGCCGCAGCGCTTCGGGCTGGAATATGTCGCCGAAGACGGCTCGCGCAAGCAACCGGTCATGGTGCATCGTGCGCTGTTCGGATCGGTGGAGCGCTTCTTCGGCGTGCTGCTCGAGCATTATGCTGGAGCGTTTCCGGTGTGGCTGTCGCCGGTGCAGGCGGTGATGATTCCCATCAGCGAGCGCCATGCGGAGTACGCAAACAAAGTCGCGTCGCAGCTCAAGGCGATCGGCGTGCGGGTGGATGTTGACGCTCGCAACGAAAAGATGAACGCGAAGATTCGCGAGCACGCCATGCAGAAGGTGCCGTTCCTGCTGGTCGTCGGAGACAAGGAAGCCGAGGCGGGGAAGGTCAACGTTCGCACGCGGGGAAAAGAAAAAACGGAAGACATGCCGGCGGCGGATTTCGTGGAGAAGATCAGGAAGATGATTGCGGAGAAGAACGCAACGCTCGAATAAGCTGACGCAGGAACCCGTCGAATTTAGCCGGTCCGGGCGCCTGATTCCGAACGGCCAACCAAAAATGCGCCCCATGGCGATTCCTGTTAACGACATAGTAAACCATGAAATTCTAACGCTCACCGTTAGGATTTCATGGTAAGATTTTTTAGTGATTCAGCGAACTTCCGACCTCTATTTGATCCGCACCGCCTTGAGGCGCAGCCGCGTCGTCGTACTGGTGGGCGCCCGGCAGTGTGGAAAGACCACGCTGGCGCGGCAGTTCGTTCCACCCTATTCGCGGAACTATTTCGACCTGGAGGACCCAGCCAGCCTTGCGCGTCTAAGCGAGCCCGATACTGCTCTGCGTCCTCTGCGAACACTGGTGGTGATTGACGAGGTGCAGCGCCGACCTGACCTGTTTCCCTTGCTGCGCGTACTGGCCGACCGCAAGCCACTGCCTGCACGGTTCCTGATTCTCGGCAGTGCCTCGCCGGATCTGCTGCGTCAGTCTTCAGAGACGCTCGCAGGGCGGCTGGAGATTGTTCCGCTGGAGGGCTTCCGTCTTTCTGATCTTGGGGCCTCCGCGCAAATGCGACACTGGATTCGCGGTGGATTTCCTCTCGCTTATACCGCCCGCACGGAGACCAACTCTTTGTCTTGGCGGCGGCAATTCCTGCAAACGTTTCTCGAGCGCGATGTGCCTCAACTCGGCATCACGATTCCTGCGGTAACTTTGCGCCGCTTCATGAACATGGTCGCCCACTATCACGGGCAGACTTGGGGCGGGTCGGATATCGCGCGCTCCATGAGCGTCAGTGAGCCCACGGTCCGGCGCTATCTCGATCTCATGACTGGCGTATTTATGCTCCGCCAGCTTCCGCCGTGGCACGAGAATCTGGGCAAGCGACAGGTAAAAGCGCCGAAAGTCTATGTGCGCGACTCTGGCCTGCTGCATGCATTGCTGGGGATGGCGAACCAGCGCGAGTTGGAGTCGCACCCTAAGGTTGGTGCGTCATGGGAGGGATATGCCGTCGAGGAGGTCATCAAGTCGTTTCAGCCGGACGAGGCTTACTTCTGGGCCACGCACGGCGGAGCTGAGCTCGATCTTCTGCTGTTTAAAAACGGTAAACGTATTGGCGTCGAGTGCAAGCGAGCCGATGCGCCCACGCTGACGCCTTCCATGCGCATCGCCATGGCGGACTTGAAGCTCGATCATCTGCACGTCCTCTATCCCGGTGACCGGAGCTATTCGCTCGCCAAGAACGTAGACGTGGCACCCTTAGCGAGTTTCGTCAAGGCGAACTAGCCCTGCTGGGATACGATGTTTCCGTGCAATCGCTTGTGCAACGCGTACTCAGCCACATTCGGCGGCATGAACTGCTGCATGCCGGCGAGCGCGTCGGTGTGGCCGTTTCGGGAGGGATTGATTCCGTCGCGCTGCTGCGCCTGATGCTCGAGTTGCGGGGTGAACTGGGAATCGTTCTATCAGTCGTTCACTTCAATCACAAGCTGCGCGGGGCGGAGTCTGACGCCGACGAGAAATTCGTTGCGGATTCGGCGCGCACGCACGATCTCGAGTTTTTCTGCGATTCCGATGATGTGGCCGGACATGCGGCCGAGGAGCGCATCAGCCTCGAGGCCGCGGCGCGGGAGTTGCGGTATGGATTCTTCCGATTCTTGATTCGGGGAAATCCCCCTGCGGAAGGTTTAGTTTCGACTGCCTCAAAGAATCGCAGCGCTGAAAGCGCTGCGCCAGCCGGAAACAGCCCCTCTCTGAATAAGATCCTCACCGGCCACACGCTCGACGATCAGGCAGAAACCGTGCTCATGCGCATCATCCGCGGCACTGGGCCGCGGGGGCTCGGCGGAATTCATCCGCGGATTGCGGTGGAAGACGACGACGGCGAAATCTGCGGCGAGATCGTCCGTCCCCTGCTCGAAATTCGGCGGAGCGATCTTGAGCAATATCTCGAAGGCATCGGCCAAGCCTGGCGAGAAGACTCGAGCAACGCCGAAGATCACCTCACCCGCAATCGCATACGCCAGCTGGTAGTGCCGTTGCTTGAAAAGGGATTCAATCCTTCGGTCGCAGAGAACCTGGCCGAACTGGCCGAGATCGCGCGCGGTGAACAGGATTACTGGGACAATGAAATCGCCGGCTGGATGGGCACCGCCGTGCACTGGTCGGAACCGGAGTGGGCGCGCGCGTTGTCTAAACAAGCAGAGTTGGTGCAGATCAGCCCTCCAAATCGGGGCCAACAGAATCCCCATTTCTCTCAAAGGCAGGGAGAAGTGGGACACCCTCATGGGGAGAGTGACAACGCCGCTGCACGCATTGGGACCACGCCCTGGCTGGTCATGAACGCCTCGGTCGATCGCATGTGGCTCTTGTCTGAGCCTTTAGCAGTGCAGCGCAGGCTGGTGAAGGCGGTCGGCGAAGAGGCCGGAATCCCTCTGGAGTTCAACCATGTGGAGGAAATTTTGCGTTTCGCCGCCGCAGACGCCCGCTCCGGCAAAGAGCTATCTCTCCCAGGGGGGTGGAAGTTGACCCACGAACCGGGACAGATTGTCTTTGTGACTCCCGATTTGCGCGAGGAGAAGCCACAGGCTGACTACGAATATGAACTCAGCATTCCGGGCGAAGTGGCGGTTGCAGAAATCGGCGCGAGTTTTCTGGCACGCCTCGTTCCCCCAGGTGCGCAAGCGGGGTATAATCCAGACCACCTCCTGAGCGCGGATTCCCTGCCCCGATCGTTACGGGTGCGGAACTGGCGCGCTGGAGATCGGTTCTGGCCGGCCCATAGCAAGTCCCCCAAGAAAGTGAAGGAACTGCTGCAGGAACAGCACATTCCCCGGCCGACCCGCAAGCTCTGGCCAGTGCTAGCGAACGGGGATGAGATTGTCTGGCTGCGGGGGTTCGCGTCGCCGGCAAAATATCTGGCGCAGCCGGGGAGCGAAGCGGTTGTGATTCTGGAAAGCGCCCTCGGAGATCGCCGGACGACTTAAGATCGACCACCGGAATCACAAATTCAGGCCAGGCCCAGAACTGCCGGGAGGCACGCACACTTCATGAACGCCGCAAGAATCGAGCCGTTGCGCCACGTGATCACCGCCGAGCAGATTCAGAAGCGCGTGCGTGAACTCGGACGGCAGATTTCCGATGACTACAAAGGCCAGACCATTCAGATGCTGGCCGTGCTCGAAAACGCGTTCATGTTTCTCGCCGATCTGGTCCGCGCGCTCGATGTGCCGGTGGTATGCCAGTTCATCAAGCCGCGCTACAGCCGTGTTGTGGGCGGCAGCGACATGATGGAGATCTTTTTCAGCCACGAACCGGATATTAAAGGCCAGCACATTCTGCTGGTCGAGGGTCTCGTGCATTCCGGAGTGACCAGCGAGTTTCTAATGAACGATCTGCGCGCCCGCGGCGCTGCCTCGGTAAAACTGGTGACATTACTCGACCGCCAATCCGCGCGCCGCGTAGCCCTGCAGCCGGACTACTTCGGCTTCCTCGTCGACGAGACTTTCTTGATCGGATACGGCCTAGGCGCGGTCGAGCAGACCAATCGCAATCTGCCCTATCTGGCGGCAACACAGTAGTTTATGAACACGAGCGTTAAAAAAGCCGTCTACTGGTTCCTGATATCGATTTCGGCCCTGCTTCTTTGGCAGGTAGTCCGATCCAACGGCACCAGTCCGCGCGACCCGGATATCAGCTATTCGCAGTTTATGGCCGATGTCGATGCCGGCAAGGTGCGAAGCGTTTCGATCACCGGAACTGAAATCCGCGGGGTGTACAAGGAATCGGGTGGCGCATTCCATCTCACCGGACCAAGCGACCCAAGAATCACTCTGGAGAGCCTACGCAACCGGGATATCGAAATTCGTTTCCGCGACGCACAAACCAGTTCGCTTCCGTTACAGCTGCTGGGCACGTGGGCGCCACTGATTCTGCTCGGGGCTCTTTGGTTCTTCGTGATCCGGCAAATTCGGCTGAGGGCTCGGAAGCCCCCTGCACCGCCAAATTCGAACGCACCAATTAACCCGGCTTAGCGGAAGACGCGATGAAGGCAAAGCACACTGCACCAGTGACTTAAGTCATTCGACACAGAACGCGCCTTTTCCCGACGGAAAAGGTAGAATATGGGTCAGGTAATTTGGCCCAATCGAAATTCAGGCACGGGCATCTAAGCATATAGCCGGTGTTCCGTTTTCAAGTCAGCTGGCGGGTTGGAAATTCAGGAGTCTTCTAGGTGAACTCTACAGTTAAGACGGTGCTGTTCTGGTTGCTCATCGGGATCTCGGCACTTCTCCTCTGGGAAGTGATCAAGGGCGCACGCGACGGCCAGAAGGATGCAGAGTTAAACGTCTCCCAGTTCATGAGTGACGTGGATCAGGGCAATGTCCGCGAATTACTGGTCAACGGCATGGAAGTGCGCGGCAAGCACCGCGACAGTTCGGCCTTCCACAGCACCGTTCCAGCGAATTACTTCACCCCTGAGATGCTGAAGAGCCTGCACGACAAAGGCGTGGTCATCACCTTCCGTGATGCCAACAGCAGCAGCCTGCCACTGCAGCTGTTGGGCACCTGGGCTCCGTTGATTCTGTTGGGCGCATTGTGGTTCTTCATGATCCGCCAGATGCAGACCGGCGGCAATAAAGCGCTGTCGTTCGGCAAGAGCCGGGCCCGGCTGCTCTCCATGCAACAGAAGAAAGTCACGTTTAAAGACGTAGCCGGCGTAGAAGAGGCCAAAGAAGAGCTGCGGGAGATTATTGAGTTCCTGCGCGAGGCGCAGAAGTTCCAGAAGTTGGGCGGCCGCATCCCTAAGGGCGTACTGCTCGTCGGCCCTCCGGGCACGGGCAAGACCTTGCTGGCGCGGGCGGTTGCCGGAGAAGCGAACGTCCCCTTCTTTTCTATTTCCGGTTCTGACTTCGTAGAGATGTTCGTCGGCGTCGGCGCCAGTCGCGTGCGCGATCTGTTTGAGCAGGGCAAGAAAAACGCTCCCTGCATCATCTTCATCGACGAAATTGACGCCGTCGGCCGCCATCGCGGAGCAGGCCTCGGCGGCGGACACGATGAGCGCGAGCAGACTTTGAATCAACTGCTGGTCGAGATGGACGGCTTCGAATCCAACGAAGGCGTCATCCTGATGGCCGCCACGAACCGTCCCGACGTTCTCGATCCGGCTTTGCTGCGGCCCGGACGCTTTGATCGCCGCGTTGTGGTCAGTCGTCCTGACGTGCGCGGACGCGAAGAAATCCTCCGCGTGCATACCCGCAAGATTCCTCTCGCCGAGGATGTCGACCTTTCCGTGCTGGCTCGCGGCACACCGGGCTTCTCCGGCGCCGACTTGGCCAACATGGTCAACGAAGCGGCGCTGGCTGCTGCGCGTCAGAATCGCAAAGCGGTTCTGCAATACGACTTCGAGCTGGCGAAAGATAAAGTCCTCATGGGCGTGGAGCGCAAGTCGCTGCTGCTCACCGACGACGAGAAGAAAAACACCGCGTACCACGAAGCCGGTCACGCGCTGGTCGCGGCGAAGATGCCGCACTCCGATCCTCTGCACAAAGTCACGATCATTCCGCGCGGCATGGCGCTGGGCGTGACCATGCAGCTGCCCACCGACGACCGCCACAACTACTACAAGAACTATCTCGAGACGCAGATCGCCATCCTGATGGGCGGGCGCATCGCGGAAGAGATGTTCCTCAATGTAATGTCCACCGGCGCCGGCAACGACATTGAGCGTGCCACTGATATGGCTCGCAAGATGGTCTGCGAATGGGGCATGAGCGATCTTGGACCGCTGACATTCGGCAAAAAAGAAGAGCAGATCTTCCTGGGCCGTGAAATCGCGCAGCACCGCGACTACAGCGAAGACACCGCCATCAAGATCGACCAGGAAGTTCGCAAGCTGGTCAACAGTGGCTACTCGACGGCGCGGCAGATTCTCTCCGACAATCGCGACACCCTCGAACGCATCGCTCGGGCGCTGATCGAGCGCGAAGTGCTCGACGCCAACGAACTCAAGCTGCTGGTCGACGGCCAGCAGCTTCCGCCGATGCAGCCGCCTCCGTCAAAAGACGACGGCGTGCAGCACGTCATCAAGCCGAACCTGGAACCCGGACGCGCCAAAGGCGGCGAGAGGCCGGCTACGGCGTAACGTATTCAAGTTTCAATTTCACGGGCGGCCTTTTGGGGCCGCCCTTTTTCTATGCTAAGCACAAAGGCTTGGAATCTGAGTGTAATCTCCTCGTTTCGCTAATTGGGAACCCAAGCGTTGATTCTCGATTCGAGGAGGCGGATCGGGCCGAACCTGTCTCTAGCTCCGCTCCCGTCTGTCCCCAGGGTCCCCACGTCTGTCCTCGTGATTCTGCCGTCGGTCCCCAGGTTTCTCGGCACCGGTTTTCGCAGGGATTCGATGTGTTAAAACGTGCCGACCAGGCTTTTGCGGAGGACAGCTATAAATATGCCTAGCGATGCGACTGTGGAGGATGTATTTCAACGCATGATTGAGGGCGGAAATCATTGCACACCACGAGTGACCCGCACGCTGCGATTTCTGCTGAATGTCGGCTTCTTCCTTTTCATATTCTTCCTTTTCATGCCGGTGTTGCTGTTGTCGCAGGAGCAGAAGCTGGCTTCGGCGCCAATCTACACGACTCCTCTGGCAACCGGAGTGCGCCTTGATCCCGAAGGAGAGTTCGTTGATTTGAGCAGCATGCCGCTGGGAATGGCGCTGGCGCCAGATGGTAAAAAACTTGTTGTTGTCTTGAGTGGCTGGCGCGAGCAGGGAATCCAGGTGGTGGATCTTGCCACCCGGCGTGTGACCCAGACTCTTGCTCAGGAAGCGGCGTTTTATGGTGCGGCATTTTCTGCCGATGGCAAAGAGCTGTACGTCTCCGGCGGCAATGAAGATTTGATTTACTGCTATTCGTGGAGCGCCGGAGTCGCGACCCTGGACAAAACAATTGTCCTGGGACAAAAGAAAGAGGACAAAACCGGATCACGATATCCGGCAGGCCTTGCAGCGTCGAAGCGGGGGAATTTTCTTTACGTTGTGGAGAATGTCGGCGACAGCCTTGCCGTAGTGGACCCAGCTTTGGGGAAGGTCGTGCAGCGATTTTCTACCGACCATTATCCTTACGCGGTCGAAGTGGCTGCGGATGGCAACGTGTATGTCTCCGCGTGGGGCGGTCACACTCTTTCGATATTCCGGACCAACCCGGACGGGACATTGTTCTATACAGGCCGGCTCGATGTCGGGCAGCGGCCCTCGGCGCTTAAGTCGAATCTATCCGGATCGCGGCTGTTTGTCGCCTTAGCGGGTACAGACCGGATCGCAGTGGTTGATACACATGCGAGAAAAGTCTTGCGCTATCTCAAAGACGAGGCCCCCGGTGCTCCTGCACAGGGAAGTACACCCAATGCGCTCAACCTTTCCCGGGACGGCTCCAAGCTGTTTGTGGCCGAAGCCGACAACAATGCCGTCGCCGTCTTTAATACTGCTGAAGGAGCCGCGCAAGCCGGGTTAAGTCCAGTTGGCCGCATTCCTACAGACTGGTATCCGACCGACGTTTTGGAAGTAGATAAGAGGCTGCTCATCTTGAATGGAAAGGGGCACGGTAGCTACGCGAACCCTGACGGGCCAACTCCCGGAAAGGGGATTCAACGCCCGTTGGGCTATGACCTTGGCCAGCTCAATGGAACGTTACGGTTCGTTTCGGCTGATCTTAGTCCCGCGCGATTGGCTCAGGATTCGCGCAGGGTAGCGGACGCGAATGGCTGGGACCAGAAGCGATCCACCAAGCGATATCCGCCCTTCAAGCATGTGATTTACATCGTTAAGGAGAACCGTACCTACGATCAAGTTCTTGGTGATATGAAAGAAGGAGACGGTGACCCGAATCTGGTGTTCTTCGGCCAGGACGTCTCGCCGAATCATCACGCCCTGGCACTTCGCTTCGGCCTGTTCGACCGCTTTTTCACCAATGCGGAAGTAAGCGGCCAGGGTCACGTCTGGTCCTTGGCGGCCTATGTTACCGATTACAGCGAAAAGGCAGTTGTTTCTATGTATTCCAACCGGCGGGCGGACCTTGCCGGCGACGAAGCCGACAACCCGCTGGGTGGGTATCTGTGGAACCTTGCCGCCAAGAAAGGAATCTGGTTCCGCGACTACGGCGACATAGTGGTCGGGCCCGATACTTCGCACGATCTGCCGGCTGACGTAAGCTCCAGCTATCCCGAAACCGACCTGGAGATTCCCGATCAAAAACGGGCCGACGCCTGGATCGAAGAGCTGCACGACTTTGTTCGTAAAGGCGACATGCCGGCGCTGTCCCTGATGTATTTGCCAAGAGATCACACGGTTGGCGGCGCCGGGGGCCATTCGTCGCCTCGGGCCTGCATGGCCGACAATGATCTTGCACTGGGCCGAATCGTGGAAGCGCTCTCGCAAACTCCATTTTGGCGGGACACGGTGGTCTTTGTCTTGGAGGACGATTCGCAGGCCGGTCCTGACCACGTGGACTCACACCGCTCACCGTTTCTGGCCATCTCGGCTTATGGCCGCTCTGGTACGGTCCACAGATTCGCTAACACTACGGACGTATTAGCGGCCATCGAAGACATTTTGGGACTGGGACGTATGTCCAAATTCGATTACTTCAGCCGCTCTCTAGCAGACATGTTTGCCGCGACGCCAGACCTCACGCCCTACAGCGCCATGGTTCCTAAAGTGGATTTGAAGGAGATGAACCCGGCACAGAGCTCAGCTGCCAGAATGTCAGAAGGTCTCGACTTTAGTGCCCCTGATCGCATTGATGATGCGTTATTTAATCGAATTCTCTGGGCTATGCTCAAACCGGCCGGCACCGTACCACCGGTCACAAACATGGCGCCGGTGCATGCGCTTCAGTTAGCCCGGTAAGAGGGAAGAAACGGACAAAACGCGTGATCCAAGTCTACAAGCTATCTCAAAGACTGCACTCGTGCGAACGGGGCAAAAACCTTGAACGCCTCGCGTTGTGAGGTAACAGAATCCATCCGACAGACTGGGCGGGTGGCCCGGGCTTTGATTTAACTGGAACACAAGTTGATCTGGGTGCCCCATCCTTCGCGATTTGTGCGAAGGGTGGGCGCGGTGCTGCCGGCAGCATCGGTTACTGAAACCGTGGAAATCTCAGAGCACAAGTAGCATCGTACCCATTCCTCGACAACCGCAAGGCAGGCTCCTGCAGTGAACACAAAGACGGGGCAGCCACATGTTCGTAACAGAAAGAAAGGATCATCGATGGGCGGTCCACCGGCCCTTATCCGTCTTGACTGTTGCCCGTGGAAACCCACTCCTCAGGATGCATAAGCCTTAGGTGCTCATCAAATTGACTCTTTAATATGTTCAGGTTTTGATCCCGATCAGGTGCATGTCCTAACCTGTGGAAGCGACTAACGACTTCGTCTCGCTTGTCGTACGGGATCTTGAATTGTACGTCTGGGCACGAACTGCATTCGGCCTCGAAAGGTATCGGTTGTCTCCGACTGCGTAGCCATCGAGTGATTCGCAGCGTTGGCTTCTTCGTTCGCATGCGTTGATTCTACCGTGTACTCCAAGTGGCAAAAAATCCCCATTACACACAAGATCGCCAGCAAGGAACGGGCGGAGGGCAAGCAGCGGCGACGGTGTAATCGAAAATTGGAGGACACGTTACCTCCGTTTCGCCTTCGCGGCGCCCTCAAGGCCGGCCGATCGCTCGCGTCCATTAAACTCGAAATAGGAGTGCTCGTTGCGGGTACCAGTGCGAGCGTTCTTTTTCGGAGGAAACATGGCCGGCGCAGGCGCGGCCGTTGCATCACAAACTTCTGATTCGAACCGCCAGAGCCACGCGGCGTCTCACCCGCGGCACTGGTGGTATCTGTTCTTCTTCGTCTCCGGATTCCCCGCGCTTCTCTATCAGATCGTGTGGCAGCGCGCGCTGTTCACGCTCTATGGCGTGAATATTGAATCGGTGACGATGGTGGTCACCGCTTTTATGGTCGGCCTCGGCCTGGGCAGCCTGCTCGGAGGCGTGGTTTCGCGCCGGCAGGATTGGCCGCTGTTGGGAGTCTTCGGGATCGTCGAACTGCTCATCGGACTCTACGGCTGCCTCTCGCTGCGCGTGTTTCACTGGGCGGCAAATTTCACCGCAGGCGTTCCGCCGCTCGAAACGGGACTGATCGCCTTCCTTCTCGTCGCGCTGCCCACCATGCTGATGGGCGCCACGCTGCCGATTCTGGTTTCCTACACCGTCCGCCTGTCGCACAACGTGGGAACATCGATCGGCGCGCTCTATGCCGCGAATACCGCCGGCTCAGCAGCCGCGTGCTTCTGCGCCGGAATGTTCGTTATGCGCTGGCTGGGCGAATCAAGGACACTCGCGGTCGCAGCGGGGTTGAACGCGATCGTGGGAGCGAGCGTGCTCGCCTGGCAATTCGCCCGAAAGAATGCGGCGAGCCCCGCTCAAACAGAAGAAACTACGCAATCCACCCAGCAGGCTGCACTTTCCTTCCCTGCAGCAGCCATCCTGGGCGCCGCAGCCGGATTCATCGCTCTAGGCTACGAGATCGTCTGGTACCGCCTCTTCTCGTTCACAACGGGAGGTGTAGCCAACAGCTTCGCGTTTCTGCTGGGTGCTTACCTGCTAGGCATCGCCTACGGGTCGCAAATTACAAATCGCTTTTGCCGCAAGATCACCAACCCGCAGTCTTTCATTCGATTTCTCGTCGTCACCGTCTTCGCCGCAAACCTGCTCGGCTTTTTCGTGGCGCCCATATTATTCGAGCTAGCCGTGCGAACGTCCTATCTGTGGGCGCTCGTACCGATCTGCATCGCCGCCGCCTGCCTGGGCGCGATCTTCCCCATGCTGTGCCATGCCTCGATCCCACCCGACGGCAACGCAGGCGCGCGCACCAGCTATCTCTATCTGAGCAACATCATCGGATCGGCGCTGGGCAGCTACCTGACCGGCTTCGTATTGATGGATCTTTTCCCGCTGCGCTCGGTAAACGTGATGCTCACGTTGCTAGGCATCGGAACCGGCGTCGCCCTGTTGCTGACCGCGAAACTGCCTCGCCGGAGCTTCCTGGTTTCAATCGCAGGCGTTCTCGTAGCTGCGCTCGTCGTCGTACAGGGCTCCGACACGCTCTTCCACCACATGTACGAGAAGATGCAATTGAAAGACAAGTACCAGCCCGCCGCAGAATTCGCCTCGATCGTTGAGAACCGCAGCGGAGTAATCGCCGTCACGCAAGGCGGAGCCGTCTTCGGCGGCGGCATCTACGATGGCCGCTTCTCGGTCAATCTCGTCGGCGACTCCAACGGAATCGAGCGCGCCTTCGCCCTCAGCTACGTGCATCCCAATCCGCGCGACGTGCTGATGATCGGCCTCTCGTCCGGATCGTGGGCGCAGGTCATCGCCAACCATCCGCAGGTCGAGCACCTGACCATCGTCGAGATTAACCCCGGCTATCTGGGCCTGATCCGCCGCCGGCCCGAAGTTGCCAGCCTGCTGGCAAATCCGAAAGTTCACATCGAAATCGATGACGGACGCCGCTGGCTCATCCGCAATCCCGACCAGAAATTCGACGCCGTCGTGATGAACACCACGTTTAACTGGCGCTCGCACGTCTCGAATCTGCTCTCGGTCGAGTTCCTCGAACTCATCCGCCAGCACCTCAAGCCGGGAGGCGTGCACCTCTACAACACCACCGGCTCGCCCGAAGTTCTGGCGACGGGATTACGAGTCTTTCCTTACGGAATGCGCCTGGCGAACTTCGCGGTAGTCAGCGACTCGCCGCTGCATCTCGATGCGCAGCGCTGGCGCGATGTGCTCGAGAACTACAAGATCGACGAAACGCCCGTATTCGATCTCTCGCGCCCCGCGGACAGTCAACGCCTGAACGAAGTGCTCTCACTCCCGGCAACACTCGACCGCGACCTGCCCAATTTCTTCACGCTAGAATCCGCCGCACACATCCGCGCCCGCACCGCCCAAGTCCGCTCAGTCACCGACGACAACATGGGCACCGAATGGTCCGGTCAAGCATCCGAGTAAACCTGGCGGGGTACCGTCTTTCTTGTCGATTGCTGTGGTGCCTACCTGACGTGAAAAACGGATACTGACGTCTTCCCTTTGACGAACTCGGCCTTGCGCCAGCAGCTTCTGTCATTCAACGTGACCCAGCGCCGTTCCTCGGTGCGGTAGTGCCAGTCTTTATCGTTCTGAAAGAAAATCTGCAGTCCCCTGCCTTCAATGATGTTCAAGATGCTGTTGTTGTGCGAATTGCGCTCGTCGAAGTCGGTTGACGCTCGTTGGCCCATCTCCGCGTATGCCTCGTTGAGCTCAAAGAGCAACTGGTTCACATCCTCGCTGAGAGGCTGCGCCTTCAAGCCGATTCGGCGTGCCTCGCGCAACGTGATGGGATAGCTGTGAGAGGGATATTCCGAGTTCAGAATGTTGCTGATACGCTGGGCTTTCTTTCTATCCTTGAGATGGTAGGAGAGTATCTCCACGCACAGTTTCGTCGAAAGCGCGCTTGACCGGTCGACTGCGCCGATGACTAGCGGATGCACATAGCCGAAAAGCGACTGGTACGGGTTTGAGTCCCCCTTGTTCGACTCCTTCTGCCAGAGGCGGATGACGCGGTGGAGCTCATCCTGGCTAACGCTGACCCGGTCGTTGTCGCGATCGATGGGTGAGAGGTCGTGGGTCAAGGAAGTATCAACGGCGGACAAGTGGGCCAGCGGTCCCATGAGAATCCGGTCTGCGCCAAGTGCCAGCATCGTGGCGGCGGAAGCGCATTCCAGAGGCACCAGAGCAGTCAACCGGCCGACGAACTGCCGCAGCAAGTGCACCATGCGCAGGGAGGATTGTCCTGAGCCGCCGTCGGACTTGATGAACAGCGAGAGCCGGTTGATCATCCCCATACTGCGCAGAATTCCGAACAGGCCGCTGACGTCGTTGGCGCAGATGGATCCGTCCGGCGAGTTCCAGTAAGTCAAAAACGGTTCTCCCACCCTAGCTTCAATCTGGCGCAGAATCTTTTGCGTCTTTTCAAAGAGAATCGGCGGCTGCTTGAGGTTAGTTTTGTCCACGTTCGGTAATGAGCTCTGGGATTCGACCATAAGGGCCAAAGTCTACTACAGCTGAATCCCCGAAAAAGGCTGCCGCCGTGACCGTTTACCGGGCCGGTTCACCAGGTCCTTTAGGGCGTCGTATTGGACTCATTTTGTGGTATAATCGTTCTAGTCATCGAAGAGCCTAAGTATTATTTATTTCAATAACTTGAAGTCTATTCGAGGCGCTTCAAAGCGGTCGCAAGCGGGGCGAATTTTCCAGCCGGAAATTCCAGGGCAAGCACGACGGTTTCAGGAAAAAATTCGGGACATTTTCGCGGAGCGGAATGGCCACTAAAGAGATCACTACTCCCATCACAGAAACTACGACAAAAAACGGAAAAGTAACACCGATCGCGCCGCCCGCCAATGCAAAAAACGGGGGCGCCAGCGGAGATTACACCGCCGATTCCATCAAAGTTCTCGGCGGCATGGAAGCGGTGCGCAAACGCCCGGCCATGTACATCGGCTCGACCGGCGAAATGGGACTGCACCATCTCGTATACGAAGTCGTCGACAACTCGGTCGACGAAGCGCTCGCCGGATTCGCCACCAAGATCGATGTCACCATCGAGACCGACAACTCCATCACCGTGGTCGATGACGGCCGCGGCATTCCGGTCGACGACATGGAGATCGACGGCGAGAAAGTTTCCGCGGCGCAGGTCGTAATGACCAAGCTGCACGCCGGCGGAAAATTCGATTCGTCGACCTACAAAGTTTCCGGCGGATTGCACGGCGTCGGCGTCTCCTGCGTGAACGCGCTCAGCGAAGAGCTCAACCTCGAGATCTGGCGCGACGGCGCGACCTGGGAGCAGACCTATTCCAAGGGCGACCCGATTAACAAGCTGAAGAAGACCGGCGTCGCAAAAGTGAAGACCGGAACCAAGGTCCACTTTTTGCCCGACAAATCCATCTTCACCGTCACCGAATACAACTACGACACTCTCGCGCAGCGCCTGCGCGAACTGGCTTTCCTGAACAAGGGCCTGATCATCACGCTCACCGACGAGCGCGCCACAGACTCCAAAACCGGCGAAGCCAAGCGCGCCGAGTTCAAGTACAACGGCGGCATCGCCGAGTTCATCAAGCATCTCAACCGCGGCAAGCAGGTGCTGCACGACAAGCCGATCTATATGGAAGCCGAGCGCAGCGGAGTCGTCATGGAAATCGGCCTGCAATACAACGACGCTTACTCTGAAACCATTTTCAGCTTTGCCAACAACATCAACACCGTTGACGGCGGCACGCACCTCTCCGGCTTCCGCACCGCGCTGACCCGCACCATCAACTACGCGGGCCAGCAGATGGGCCTGTTCAAAGACGTAAAAGAAAATCTCACCGGCGACGACGTCCGCGAAGGCCTAGTCGCGGTGATCAGCGTGAAGCTGTCGCAGCCTCAGTTCGAAGGCCAGACCAAGGGCAAGCTGAACTCCGACATCGCCGGCGTAGTCACGCAATTCGTGAACGAGCGCCTGGGCGCATTCTTCGAACAGAATTCGCCCGTAGCCAAGCGCATCATCAATAAAGCCGTTGACGCCGCACGCGCGCGCGAAGCCGCGCGCAAAGCCCGCGATCTCACGCGTCGCAAGGGCGCACTCGACTCCGGAGGCCTTCCGGGCAAATTGGCCGACTGCTCCGAGCGCGATCCCAATCGCTGCGAACTCTTCCTCGTCGAGGGTGAGTCCGCCGGCGGCACCGCGAAACAGGGCCGCGACCGCCGCTTCCAGGCGATCCTGCCGCTCAAAGGAAAAATTCTCAACGTCGAGAAAGCGCGCTACGACAAGATGCTGGCGCACGAAGAAATTCGCGCCATGATCACCGCGCTCGGCACCGGCATCGCCAAAGACGATTTCGATCCGACGAAAGTCCGTTACGGCAAGATCATCCTCATGACTGACGCCGACGTCGACGGCAGCCACATCCGCACGCTGCTGCTCACGTTTTTCTTCCGCCACATGCAGGAACTGATCAAGCGGGGCAACGTCTTCATCGCGCAGCCGCCGCTTTATTCGATCAAAAAGGGCAAGTCGCAGCAATACATTAAAAACGACGACGAATTCGACAAGGTTATGCTCAAGCGCGCGGCGGACGGACTTGTTGTCCGCTACGGCGAGGGCGCGGCCAAGCTCGAAGGCTCGGCGCTGTCGAAATTCATGAGCGTGCTGAAGGAGTATCTCGCATTCTTCGACAAGGTCGACAAGCGCCTTCGCGACGAGCAGGTCACGGCGCTGATCTCAAGACTCGATCTCTCCAAGCACGCCGATTTCGAAGGCGACAAGAAGACACCGCCGAAGAAACTCGAACGCCTCGAGCGCGAACTGAAAAAACTGCAGAAAGACCGCGGCTTCAAGAGCGTGGAACTTCGTTTCGACGAAGAGCACAACCTGTGGGAACTTGCCTACGTGAGCTCGCACGGCGCCGAGCATGTCATCAACTGGGACTTGGCGTCCAGCGCCGAATGCCGCCAGATGATCACGAAGTTCAAGCAGATCGAGCCTTACATGGAGCCGCCGTTCGTGGTCGAAGCTGTGGTCAAAGGCGCCTCTTCAAACGGCAGCGGTGAGGGAGAAGAAGAAACCGAAGGCGCGGAGAAGGCGCAAGATCAGAAAGAAGACAAGAAAGCTGCCAAGCCCGCTCCCAAGCGCAAGGCCGAAATCGAGGTCGTGGAAAAAACCAACGCCCGCGATCTCTTCGACTTCGTGAAGAAAGAAGGCAGCCGCGGCTACGACGTGCAGCGCTACAAAGGCCTGGGCGAAATGACGGCTCCGCAACTCTGGGAGACGACCATGGATCCCGAGCGCCGCACGCTTCTCTCGGTTAAGCTCGAAGACATCGCCGAGTGCGAAACCATTTTCACCACACTCATGGGCGAAGACGTCGAGGCGCGGCGAAAGTTCATCGAAGAAAACGCGTTGGATGTGAAGAACCTCGACATTTAACCTTCGAACTTCATCTCCGCGGACTACGCGGATGCAAGCGGATTCAAAAGGCGGCCTCGTTGGCCCCCTTTTTCTTTGCCCATTTCCCGCTATTTTCATTGTTCCCCGAAGAATACTCACAAATTTCCCCCGCAATTTCGCCTGTCCCTGCGTTCTGTAAGTGCGGCTGGCGGGAACAAAAAGGCCTGTGCCGAACTCTATTCCCAGTGGTTGCAGCTAGCCGTAAGAGGAGTTCACATGTCGACGACCTTGGGTCAGCGTGGCGTAGCTTTTTTTCGCACGGGAAAGAATTTAAAACATGCCTGGCTCCTGACTGCCGGGCTAATAGCGGTCTACGTGGGCGCCATTCGCCCCTACGAAAGCACGACGGGCATCATGAACGCACGAGGGACGGGCCTGGCTGCCGTTCACGACGCGTATTGGCGGCACGAGCCGATGTTCCAGCGTGGCGTTGCGAGCGAACGAAGCAGGAATAGCGGCGTGGTCGGGGGCGTTCCCGGGGGGATGGTTGACAGCGCAGCAGTCGACAAACACGCAGAGTTCATGACAGCTTCTCTTGCTGCCCCGCAGCAGGAAGCGGCAGACGACGGCGACCGCAAGATGGTGAGAACCTGCTCGCTCGAGATGGTCGTCGCCAAGCCGGCCGACGCAGCGGAAAAGATTGGCGCGCTGGCGCAAAAACTCGGCGGTTTTGTTGTCAGTTCTGAAGTGCGGGGCGACCAGGTCGTCGATGGCGCAAACCTCACCATCCGAGTGCCCGCAGGGAAATTTGAAGAAGCCCGGGTCGAAATCCGCAAGCTCGGCCTGCGCGTGGAAAACGAAAAAATCGAAGCGCAGGATGTTACCCGCCAATATGTCGACGAATCAGCGAACCTGCGCAACCTGCGCGCCGAAGAAACTCAGTACCTGGCGATCCTTCGCCAGGCGAAGTCAGTGAAAGACACGCTGGAGGTGAGTGAAAAACTGGGCGAGGTGCGTGGGCAGATCGAGCAGCAACAGGCCGAGTTCGAGACGCTTTCCAAGCAGATCGAAACCGTTGCCATCACCGTAACCCTTATCGAGCAGACGCAGGAGCGCGTGCTGGGCCTGAACTGGCGTCCGTTGTATCAGCTGAAAGTCGAACTCCACGACGGGCTCGAGGGCCTGGCGAACTACGCCTCCACTATGACGGCATTTGTTTTCCTTCTGCCGACGGTTGCGCTATGGCTGGCAACAATTGTTGCCGGCGGCGCAATCGCTTGGAAGCTGCTGCGCTGGATCGCAAGCCGCTGGTTCGGTTGGAAGGCAGCCGAAGCCACGGCGAAATGAATCCTCCTGAAGGGTGCCCCACCCCTTGTCGCGCTTGTTGCGACAGGGTGGGGATTTTGACTTCCTGCATGAATTCACCACGGAGTCACGGAGCCACGGAGAAAATTCCCAACAAAAACCATCTAAGCAGCAATGGCGGCGGCGAAACGAACATGGGCAACATAACGACTAGGTTTGATTTTCTTTTCTCTGTGCCTCCGTGTCTCCGTGGTGAAAAACCGACGCGATTGCCTCCGGCTCCGGTTTCTCCCCCCGAAACACGCGGGAAATTCCGCGCACGATTCGGCGCATGGGCAACTCTCCTTTGGCGTCAGCTAAGAATATTTCCCCGGTCCGCGACCCGCGATAGAACCACCGCTTGAGCAGCGCGAGATGTTCCATCGTCTCCAACGCCGGCTTTGTCTTTGGCGGTTCCAGCGTTTGCAGCGCTTGCTGCACCCGCGACTCCATCGACTGCGATTTGCTTTGGTCAGCCGGCTGAATGCTGAATTGAAGCGGGCCCGCGATTCTTCCCGCCTCGATCCGAAAAAATGCGACGCAACCAAGCACGTGGCTCGGCTGAATCATGAGCGCCGAAAGCTGATCGAGGCGCCGCACGATTTCCGGAAGCTGGCTGACGACCGGCTTAAGTTTTTCCACGCGTACATGAATCGCCGCCGCATCTTCGAACGCCAGCTTTTCTGAAGCCGCCTCGCGCTCGGCCGAGAATTCCCGCAGCAGCGACTCGCCTCCTGAATCGAAATAGGCCTGCACGCGCTTCACTTCCGCCGCATAGTCCTCATCGCTGCAGCCCTTGAAGCAAGGCGCAAGGCACATCTTCATCTCGGAATAGATGCATCCGGGAAAAGCCGGATCGGGATGCAGATCGTCCACGCAGCGCCGCATCTTGAAAAAATCCAGCGAGTCGTTCATGAACTTCTCGGCGGCTACGCGCGAAACAAACGGTCCGTAGTAAAGCGACTTGCCGTTGAGTTTGCCGAGCCGCGTGGTAATTGACGCCCGCGGATATTCATTCTCCAAGTGCAGCTTCACTAGCGGCGCAAAGCGAAATCGCAGCCGCTTCGAGTAACTCTGAGGAAAAGCTGCGCGCAGCACGGAATACAGCAGAAATCCAGATTCGAAGTCCGAACCCGTAGCCGAATATTCGATCCAGCGCACACGGTCGCGAAGATTGAGCTTCTTCGTGCGCTCTTCGACAGGCCCGAGCAGCCGCTGCAATCGCCGACGCAGATTTGCAGTCTTGCTGACATAAGGCTCGGCACCCGCATCGTCCCCACGCAGCAGGAAGACAGCAGGCGCACCAGGCACGGCCGCAAATATCTCAGCATCGCGCTCAGGCAGGAATTCCAGCCGCTCAGTCAGCACAAGAAGATTCCAGTGGGAATTGCAGGCAGTTGATCTAGTTTCTGGCTAACCATGCAGCGCGCGTTCTACGATCTCCCGCACCCTGTTGACCGAAATTCCCTTACTCTGTTCGACAGCAAGCGGATGATCAGACTGCTCCAGAATGACCTGCGGGCGCTCGTGTACTGATGTACTGTGAGCGCTGGTCTTCAGATTCAGAGTCGGCGGATACATTTCGATCGAACTACTTAACCATCCGAAGTACGAAGGCTCCTCAACTAGCTTTGGGTCATGCCAGAGTGAAACCATCTTATCGAAGTTAGGTTTACTCAACGAAACCCAAACGCCCCATCGAAATGGCCGCACGCTGTCGAGCACAGGAACCTCCAGCAGCCCACGAACGAAGTAGTCGCGCTTTTCGATCATACAGAAATCGGCGCTCAGATATGAATGTGGGTCTGCTTTCAGTGCCTCGGACCAGTAGAAGGGTGCGTCGTAGCCATAGTCCATAGGCAAGCCCTCGTGCCACTTTCCGCATGTACGGCAGTGAAATCCTTCTAGCTCGGTCACATTCACATTTTCATCCGATAAGGGTGAAAGATCTACCGGAAGCTCGCACTACGGAATTTCTGCCGAAAATCCGCGCCCTCAAGCGCCACAATCCGGCACATCTCATGCAGCCGCGAACGCATGCGTTCCCCAATGCGATCGCCCAAAGTCTCACCCCGCGCAGCCGCCCGCGCTACAGAAATTCCCGGCGCGCCCCCCGCAGGCGCGTCATCAAAGTTCGACGTAATAATCGTCGTGCGATTGTCGTTGTACCGCGTATTCAGAATCAGGCTCACCGTATCCCACACCCACTCTGTCGGCTTCACGGCACCCAGTTCATCCAACACGAGCACATCCGTCTCAAACACCGGCCGCAGCACGTCTAACTCAGTAGTCTGCACCGTCGAGTTGTAGGAGTTCTGAATCTCCTTCAGCAATTCACGGTAGTCGTAAAACAAACAAGCAATGCCGCGAGTAAGAATCAATTCCTTCAGAATTCCCACAGCCAAGTGCGTCTTGCCCGTTCCAATCGTGCCGATGATCAGCAATCCCTTGTCGCCGCGCGGATCGCATTTCTTCGCAAAATTCGAAGCCACAAAATGCGCTTCGGCCAAAGACGCATGAGCGCCGGGGAAATCGGTGTCATAGTTAGCCAGTTCGCAATGCTCATATCTGCGCGGAATGCGAGCCGCCGCCAGCAGCGACTGCGAGCGCGCCCGCATCTGGCAGTCGCAGCGCGTCACGCGGCGCTCAGCCTTCTCGCCGCCAGTGCTAGCTCCAACCGTCTTCCATCCCGTCCCGTCGCACAGCGGACAAACCTCCGCCTGCGTCTTCATCACCTGGGTCTTCATCACTCGCCCGCTTCCACCTCTGCTTGAGTCGTCTCTCTCGAATGTGCACCGAAAGGCAGCCTTCATGCAAGCCGCAAAGCCCGCCGCGCTGTGTACAACCTGTGCACGATGCCCTTCCGCTGTGGAGAACGTAGGAAAACCGTCTCATGCCTCACGCCTGGATGCGTCAATCCGGCCACCATCGCGCCAATTGCCACAGGGGAGGTGCAAAACAGGCTACCCGCGCGGATTTTCACAGTTGACTTTCGTCTAAGACGGAGGAGAATACAAAACGGTCAGGTTTCCCACTCAGCCATATCCAAGTTTTGCCTCCCGGTGCCGGCTGGGAATGAATGAGACCTGCTAGGAGAAACTATGAATAAAGCCGATCTGGTCGACAAGATCGCAGGCGCGTGCGAGATCAGCAAAGCGCAGGCCACGACCGCCATCGATACTGCCGTCGAAAGCATTACCGCCGCTCTCCGCAAAGGAGACCGGGTAGCGCTCATTGGTTTTGGAACCTTCGGCGTTTCGCAGCGCAAAGCCCGGAACGGACGCAATCCGCAGACCGGCGCCACCATCAAGATCGCCGCCCGCCGTGTGGCGAAGTTTACCCCTGGGGCCGAACTCAAAAAGGCCGTCAACAAAAAGTAGTTCGGATAAAAGTTTCCAAGAGCGGCAGGGGGTCGGCCCTGCCGCTTTTTGCTGCGCGAAATACTTACGCGGTTGCCCCACCCTTCCCGCGTTCTGTGCGGGAGGGTGGGCTTAGGTGGATCGAACTGGAAGGGGATGCCCCACGGCCTGCCCTGAGCTTGCCGAAGGGTCTCGCCGCCTTCGCGAGACGTGGGAGTCGTTGATGCGGCTCGCGCGTGCCTGTCATTCTGAGCGTAGGGCGAGCGAAAGCGAGCCCGGAGTCGAAGAATCCCTGCAAATAACGATGCCGCCGGGCACGGAAGCCATCGCACCCTGAATCCACCAACAGCAGACTACAATTGCCCAGACCGACATGCATTCCGCTCGCAGAATCCTGATCGCACTCGTCAGCCTGGCGTCGCTAGCAGCCCAGAATGCTACAACTTCACCATTCGGCGTCTGGCGCCGTCTCTCTGACACACCCATCCTCACGCCGCGAGGCAGCACCTGGCAATCCGCCGGAACGTTTAACCCCGCAGTCATCACTCACAACAACAAAACAGTCATGCTCTACCGCGCCCAGGACAAGCAAGGCACCTCGCGCCTCGGATACGCCGAGAGCACCGACGGCATCCACTTCACCCGCCGCCCCGAGCCAGTTCTAAGCCCCGAGGCCGACTACGAAAGAGATGGCGGCGTAGAAGACCCGCGACTCATCCAGTTCGGCGACACCTACTACCTCACCTACACCGGATACAACAAGAAGGACGCGCAGCTCTGCCTGGCCACTTCGAAAGATTTAATTCACTGGGATCGCAAGGGCGTCATCATCCCCGCCAACAAAGGCAACTGGAACGTGAAGTGGACCAAGTCGGGCGCCATCGTCCCCGAAAAAATCAACGGCAAGTATTGGATGTATTTCCTCGGCACCAGCGCCGACAGTAAAGATCAGGCAGGTCTGGCGACCTCAACCGATCTGCTTCACTGGACCGAAGCCACGAAGACTCCGGCCCTGCCCGTCAGGCCCGGTAAATTCGACTCGCGCGTCGCCGAACCCGGCCCGCCGCCGATCATCACGCGGAAAGGCATCGTGCTCATCTACAACGGCGCGGACGACCAACTCGTCTACCGCACCGGCATCGCGATCTTCGATAGAAACGACCCCACGAAGCTGATCTGGCGCAACGACACGCCAGTTTTCGCTCCGGAAAAAGACTGGGAAAAAGTCGGCCAGGTTCCGAACGTAGTTTTTGTCGAAGGAATGATCCAGCAGCGCGACCGGTACCTGCTCTACTACGGCGCCGCCGACACAAACATCGGCGTGGCGGAAGCCGCGGCCCAGCACTAAATCATGCAGTCCCCAGAGCCTCGTCCCGGTAAGCCAACTACGCCTTAGCGTACTTCAACCACTTCAGCACTTCCGGCAAGGTTGCCCGCTTGCCATAGATCAGCACGCCAATGCGATAGATGCGCGCACACAGCAGGAGCAACAAAACCTCCGTCCCAATCAGCAGGACCACACACAGCAGAATCTGCCAGAGCGGCGGAGTCTGCATAACAATCCTCCCGAACATCACAATCGGTGCAAAGAACGGAATCATCGACATCCACACCATCGCCGCAGAATCCGGCGTACGGATCAGCGGCATCAGCATGAAAACCGAAAGAACCAGCGGGATGACGATCAGGAATTGCAGCTGCTGCCCTTCCTGCTCCGTGGTCGTGATCGCGCCGATAGCTGCGTACATGGTGCTGTACAGCAGATATCCCAATAGAAAAAACACTGCGAACGAAGCGAACACAAACGGGGATAGCTCGAGGCTGCTCAAGTTGGGCTGCATCGCTAACGACGGCAGCACGAACATGCCAGCCATCACAGTCCACGCCAGGATCTGGGTCAATCCCACCGCTCCCACGCCGAGAATTTTCCCCGCCATTAGTTCCGTCGACGTAGCCGATGAAAGTAATACCTCCATGATCCGCGAATTCTTCTCTTCCAGCACTGAGCGCATCACCGAAATCCCGTAGAAAAGCACCGCCATGTAAATCAGCATGATCATGACGACGATTTCCAGAATCCGTGCGCCGCCGCTGTTCTTGCTCTCGTGCGAGCCTTCGACTCGAAACGAATCCACCTTCACCGGCGTCAGCATCTCGTCCGCCTGCGCGGCAGTCACGCCCTTTTTCGCCAACGCCTGCTGCAATGCGATGCGGCTCAACGTATCGCTGAGCCACGCCTTCTCTCGCCCACTGGGCATTTCCCGACCGTTCCAGGTAACGTTGTGCGCCGCAATCGCATCGTCTGCCAGCCACAGATAGTCATCAATCTCGTGCGTGCCGATTTTCTGCCGCAGAGCACTCCGCTCCGCATCCGTCGGATTCGCGTCCACGTCGATCGAATAGCGGTCCTCCATCTTCTTCTTGTTTTCGCCCTCGCCCTCCGCCGCTTCCTCTGAAATCGGCTGCGCCAGCAACTGCTGCCGTACTTGCTCGCCGAATTCACGGGTCGACGTCACCAGCACAAGGTGTTCCGCCTTCGCTCCCATCGTCGCCATTTTTGCGGGAAGCGCCATCAACACCGTCATAATGCCCGGCAGCAACAGCGTCAGAATCAGAAACGCTCGCGTCCGCACCCGCTGCAGGTACTCGCGCTTGATAATCAGCCAGGTATTACGCATGAGGTTTGCCCACCATCTCGAGAAAAACTTCTTCCAGCGACGGTTCCATGATTTCAAACTTGCTCAACCGCGCCTTCGATGCCGCCCGCTGCAACAATTCCTGCGAGTCCGCCCCCTGCGCCAGCCTCACTTCCACATAATTTCCGTAATCGTTGAACGACTGCACCAGCCGCGGCTCATGCAGAAAACTCGAGTCGCCCTCATAGCGAATCTGCACGCTCACCTTGCCGTATCTGGATTTAATCTGACCCAAATCTCCCTGCAGCACGGCCTTGCCATGATTGATCAGGCAGATCGACTGACACAGCCGCTCGGCCGAATCCATCCTGTGAGTCGAAAACAGAATCGTCTTGCCCTCCTTCGCTAACTCCAGGAAAGCATCTTTCAACCCAAGCGCGTTCGCAGGATCGAGCCCGGAAAAAGGCTCATCCATAATGATCAGCTTCGGGTTGTGCAGCACCGACCCGATGAACTGTACCTTCTGCTGCATCCCCTTCGAGAGTTCTTCAATCTTCTTGTCTACCCACGCAGAAAGTTCGAAGCGCTCGCACCAGCGCCGCGCGCTGGCCATAGCGTCCGTGCTGTTCATGCCCTTGAGCTGGCCCAGAAAAACAAGTTGCTCCAGCACTTTCATCTTCTTGTACAAGCCGCGCTCTTCCGGCAGATAACCAAACTCGTCCATGTGCCCCCGGCTCAGCGGCCGGCCAAAGACCGAGATCTGCCCCGCATCGGGCACGATGATCCCGATAATCATCCGGATCGTGCTCGTCTTCCCCGCACCATTCGGCCCCAGCAGTCCGTAAATACCTCCGGCAGGGATCGATAGCGACAGATGATCGACCGCAACAAACTCGTCGTAGTTCTTGCAAATGCTGTTGAGCTCAACCACATCGGTGGATCGCTGCTGCGTCACAGCATGGGAAGGCAACACAGGTACTTCAGTGGAATTCATAGACTAGTCCGTTCGCGAGTCCAAGGAGTGAAGGAAGATGATAATGCGACAGTCTTAATTTGCCAACGAGACTACCTTCATTTTCGGTGCAGATCTCAAAGGCAGCTGCGGGTGCCCCACGTCTCGCCGGTTTTGCGAGACGTGGGAATATCGATCCGGGAAGGCGCGAGTTTACCGGAACGTGCAGGGTGCCCCACCCTTCCCGCGTTCTTTGCGGGAGTGTGGGCCTTGCGGCGCGATGCAGGCAAGACCTGCTCTTCTGTCCGGTTCAGCGGACTCCGACAAAAAGAATTTCCTCACCGAAGCGCTCCGCGCCGTCGAAGAACGGAACACTTCCGTCTGGACTCTTTATATAGCTCTGTCATCCTGAGCGGAGCCGCTTCTCAGGTGTAGCGAAGGATCTCCACCTTAACCGGCCTAACGCGTCAGCCAAACTGCACCTCTAGCGCGGGCTCCCCGTCGCTTGACCCGTCAATCGCCCGCACCCTAACATCGATTGGGGCCCATGCAAATTAGTCTTTTTTTCCAGCCGGCGCGTCGAATGCGTGCATCACTCGTCGCTGTCCTTCTTGTATTGCCACCCTTGTTTGGACAGCAGGCGAAGACTCCGGCGCCGCCGATCGCCAACTTCGTTGACGTCGCCGAAAAGTCCGGCCTCACCGCGCAAAACATCTTCGGCGGCATCGACACCAAGAAATACATCCTCGAGACCACAGGTACAGGCGTCGCCATCTTCGACTACGACAACGACGGCTGGCCCGACATTTTTCTCGTCAATGGCACGCGCAGCGAAGGACTCCCGGCCGGGCCGCCGCCAACCAATCATCTCTATCGCAACAATCATGACGGCACATTTTCCGACGTCACCGCAAAGGCCGGCCTCACCGCCACCGGCTGGGGACAGGGCGTCTGCATCGGCGACTACGACAACGACGGATGGGAAGATCTCTATGTCACGTATTACGGAAAGAACAAACTCTTCCACAACCAGAATGGAGTCTTCACCGAAGTCGGCGACAAATCAGGCGTAGCCGGCTCCGGCAAGGCATGGGGAACCGGATGCGCGTTCGTCGACTACGATCGCGACGGCCACCTCGATCTCGTCGTCGCCAACTACGTCGACTTCGATCTCGCCACCGCGCCCACGCCGGGCGAGCGGCCCACCTGTATCTGGAAAGGCGTTCCCGTCATGTGCGGACCGCGCGGCCTCGCCGGAGCGAAGAACATTCTCTACCACAATCGCGGCGACGGAACCTTCGAAGACGTCACCACCAAGGCCCACATCGACAAAACCGACGGCCACTACGCCCTGAGTGTCTCCACCTTCGACTTCGATGAAGACGGCTGGCCCGACATCTACGTCGCCTGTGACAGCACGCCGAGTATTCTCTATCGCAACAATCATGACGGCACATTCAGCGATGTCGCTGTAGTTTCCGGCTCCGCGTTCAATGAAGACGGCCGCGAGCAGGCCGGCATGGGATCCACCATCGCCGACTACAACGGCGACGGCCACCTAGACATCTTCAAAACGAATTTTTCTGACGACACATCCACGCTGTATAAAAACGACGCCGACGGCACCTTCACCGACGCCACAGCCGCTGCCGGCCTCGGCCTCTACACGCAATATCTAGGATGGGGAACGATGTTCTTCGACTTCGACAATGATGGCTGGCCCGACCTGATCCTGGTAAACGGCCACGTCTATCCCGAAGTCGACAGCCAGCACCTCGGCAGCAGCTACAAAGAACCGCGCATTCTCTACCACAACAACGGCGACGGAACGTTCAGCGATGTGTCCGCCGCGGGTGGCGCAGCGATCACAACGGTCGCATCATCGCGAGGCCTGGCCGTTGGCGATCTGTGGAACGACGGAAAAATGTCGATCGTGATCGGCAACATGAATGCCGCGCCGAGTCTTCTGGTAAATCAGATCCGCAGCCCGAATCACTGGATCGCAATTCATGCAGTCGGCACAAAATCCAATCGCGACGGCATCGGCGCACGCGTTCGTGTGAAGACTGCGTCGCGAATTCTAGTCGACGAAGTCCGCAGTGGTTCCAGCTACATCTCCAACAGCGACATGCGGATGCACTTCGGCCTGGGAAAGGCCGATAAGGTCGAATGGATAGAAATCCGCTGGCCCAGCGGCCTGACCGAGCGTTTTACGAATTTACCCGTAGAACAGATTCACACCCTGAAAGAAGGCTCAGGCACTCCGCCAGAAACAAAAAAGCCGTAGCACCGATAAACCAATCGCAGACCTAGCTCCGAGGTCCGAGGTCGGAGGTGCGAACTCCGCCACCTGACGCCTGACGCCCGAAGCCCGCCCCACTACTTTTCCGCCGCGCGCATCTCCCGCTCCATCACCTTGCGCAGCGCCTCGTTGATCCGGCTCTGATACCGCCGTCCATCCTTCTTGAACCACGCCAGCACATCCGCGTCGATCCGCACCGTGATCGGCGTCTTCCGCGGACGATACAGGTCCCCGATCTTCAACCCCTGCAACTTCTTGTCCTGCACCGGCCACAACAGGCTAAGGGCGTCACCCTTGACGATCTTCCTGCGCCTTCGCATGCTGTGTCTCCGTCGCGGCGGAACCTTTTCTTCAATCTCGCGCTTCTTCATAACTCATTCTTTCTATTCGATTTATAAAACATCAGACCAAAGTATGTACAATCCCGTACATAAGAATGTTCCTTCAGGAACATTGTGGAAATCTTCCGCCGAATCCCCTAACCCACAGATAACACGCTGCTTCCTGAGCTCCAGCCTACTTCGTCGGTTTGGCTCCCGATGTGAACTGCACCGCTCGCGTGATCTCTCCACCCTCTTTGACGTAGATCAACTGATTCACCTTAATGTCTTTCAGCGTGTCGACCTGCCCGCTGGGCCAGCGAACCTCCAGCACGTCAACTTTCTCTGCCTTGCCCAGCCCAAAGTGAACCCGCAAGTCATTCTGTGAGAAATATCCGCCACCACTGCGCACTTCGTCGATCTGTTGGTGTGGCTTCGACTCTCCAGGTGGATGCGTGACACACGTCAGCCGCGCGCCAATGCCGCTGCGGTTCGACTTCGTTCCTATGGTGCGGATCTTGATCCAGTTGTTGTTGGTCTTCGAATCGCAGCGCAGCAGTTGCGGATAGTCGTTGACCGTGTTTACGACGACATCGATGTCGCCATCGTTATCAAAGTCACCGAAGGCAGCGCCGCGCGACGCGCTCGGCTCTGAAATGCCCGGCCCAGCCTGCAGCGAGATGTCAGCGAAGTGTCCATTGCGCAGGTTCCTGTAGACCAATTTGCGCTGCGCGTATCCAGCTTCGGTTTTGAGCTGCTCGACTTCAGGATAGACGTGGCCATTGCAGAGGAGAATATCAGGCCAGCCGTCGTTATCCATGTCGAAGAAGCCGCAGCCCCAGCCGAGGTACTGCGTGTGCGCGCCGAGGCCGGCGGTGAATGTGGTGTCCTCAAAATTTGCGCCGCCTAAGTTGCGATAGAGCGACGGCGTGTCGCCCGCGAAGTTGGTCTTGACCAGATCAAGATTGCCATCGAGATCGTAGTCGGCAGCCGAGATGCCCATGCCCGCCTGCGGTTTGCCGTCGGCGCTGAGAGCGCATCCGGCTTCGATGGCGATGTCTTCGAACTTTCCGTTCTTCTTGTTGTGGTAGAGCGCGCTCGCTGTCGAGTCGTTGGCCACGTAGATGTCAGGCCAGCCGTCGTTGTCGAGGTCGGCGGTGAGCACGCCCAGGCCATAGGTGCCGGCTGAAGAAATAATGCCTGACGCAACCGACACATCACTGAAGGTTCCATCACCATTATTGTGATACAGAATGTTCTTTCCACCCTGCAGTCCAGGCGGCCCGCAGGCAACCATGATGCTCTTGTACAGGCACGGCCCGGATTCAGGCACGGGCGCGGTGGCGAGATCGAGTTCGATGTAGTTGGCGACGAAGAGATCGAGACGGCCGTCGCGATCGTAGTCGACGAAGGCGCAGCCTGTGTTCCAGCGATTGCTTTTGCCGGCGACGCCAGCCTTCTCGCTCACGTCGGTGAAGGTTCCGTCGCCGTTGTTGTGGTAGAGAACGTTCTTGCCGAAGTAGGTGACGAAGAGATCGTCCCAGCCGTCGTTGTCGTAGTCTCCGACGCAGCAGCCTTGTCCCCAGCCGGAGTGGGCGACGCCAGCTTTCAGAGTTACGTCGGTAAACGTTCCGTCGCGATTGTTGCGGAACAGATGCGACGTGGGCTCGCTGCCTTTCGGGAAGCCTTCGAGACGCGTGCCATTCACGAGAAAGATGTCGAGCCAGCCATCGTTGTCGTAGTCGTAGAAGGCGACTCCGCAGCCTGTGGTCTCGAGCAGATATTTGTTCTTGTGCTCGCCGCCGAAAATTGTTTTGGCGTTCAGGCCTGCGTCGTGCGCTACGTTGAGGAACGACACACCGGGGTCAGTATCTGCTTCTGGTTTCGGTGGCGATGGCGCCAACTGCTCGCGCGCAGCACCGCTTCGCCACGGCATGGCGAGCGCGAGCACGTTCTCGAACGAGAGGACGAGAGCAGATCGACTGAGAGACTTCAAGAACGCGCGGCGTGACGGAAACAAGAGGTTGCTACCTGGGTCGCTCGGCTCGTGCTAGAAAATTAGCTGCTACTTCCTTATATTCAGTGGGCCGCGAGTTTGCAAGTTGCACAAGACTGGAAATGGCGCATGAACTCTGGACGCAGAACTTCGACCGCAGGGGCTGAAGCCCTATCTTGTTTGACGCTGTACGGCACGGCTGAAGCCGTGCCCTTCCCAAAGCATTTCCGCGCGGCTCGATTTGTGCGCTGCGCTTTTCTGATTGTGGCTCTGGCGAACGCGATCGGTTGGGCTCAAGATACTCCAAAAAGCGTCGCGCTTACGCGCACGGTGCGCACGTGGGAGTTCCTTCCTGTCGTGGGCACGCGCGCTGGCTTGTTCGGAGACGAGACGGGCCGCTTCGAGGCGTGGGTGTATCCGCTGAAAATTTTTCGCGATTTCCATCTGATCTTTCACATCGGCGATCAGGCGCTGCCAGCCGAGAGCCTGGCGCGAACGCTGACCGTAAAGCCGGAGTCGGCGTCGATTCTGTATGCTGGCGACTCGTTCCGCGTGCGCGAGACGCTGTGCGTTCCAGTGCACGAGGCAGGAGCGATCATTCTGCTCGAGGTGGAAACAGAATCGCCGCTTGAAGTCGAGGCCGTTTTCACGAATGACTTTCAACTGGAGTGGCCGGCTGCGCTGGGTGGGACCTACATCACGTGGGACGCGAATCAGCATGCATTTTATTTCGGAGAAGAGGCGCGGAAATTTGCCGCCTACGTGGGATCGCCCACCGCAGGTGATGCGCACGTCGCGTACCAAACGAATTATTCTTCGTCGACTGAGAACTCAATGCGGTTGGGAGTGACTCCGAGAGGCAAAGAGACCAAAGCGATCGTGATCGCCGGCTCCGTCGCGGGCCAGCCAGAGGCAGCGAAGACGTACCAGCATCTGTTTGCTTCATATGCCGACTTGATCAAAGAATCTGGCCATTATTATCAATCCTATTTAGATAGTGGAGTAAGACTTGAGCTTCCAGATGCGGCATTGCAGCAGGCATATGACTGGGCGCGGCTGAGTACGCTGCAAGGATTGGTGGAGAATCCTTATCTCGGCACGGGCCTCGTCGCGGGATACCGGACTTCGGGCGTGGGCCAGCGTCCCGGCTTCGCCTGGTTTTTCGGGCGCGATTCGATGTGGACGTCGTTCGCGCTGAACGCCGAGGGCGACTACGCGACCAGCCGGACGGCGATTGACTTCATCAGTAAGTATCAGCGCGAGGACGGGAAGGTTCCGCACGAAATTTCGCAGAGCGCGAGTTTGGTGCCTTGGTTCAAGGATTATCCCTATCCGTACGTCTCGGCAGATGCGACGCCGCTGTTCATCATCGCGGTGAACGATTACGCCGGGCAGAGCGGCGATGTCGCTTTCGCGCGCGAGAAGTGGGACAACGTGTGGCGCGCGTATCAGTTTTTGAAATCGACCTACGACGCGCAAGGGCTGGCGCAGAACTTTGGAGTCGGCCACGGATGGGTAGAAGGCGGGCCGCTGCTTCCGGTGAAGAACGAATATTACCAAGCGGGCCTAGGTGTGGAGGCGTTGCGGGCGCTTTCGAATCTTGCGCATCTGCTGGGCAAGGAGGATGTGAGCAGGCAGCTTGAAGCCGAGTTTGAGAAAGCGTCGTCGACGCTCGATTCGGCATTTTGGGATGCGAAAGAGCAGATCTACGCCTTCGCTTTGAATCGAGAGAATCAACGGGTCGATGAGGCCAGCGTGCTGACAACTGTGCCCATGTGGTTCGGTCTGCCGAGCGCGCAAAATGCGGACTCGATGATTACGCATCTCGCGGACGCGGACCAGCAGACTGATTGGGGCATGCGGATTATTTCGTCGCAGTCGAAAAATTATGACGGCTCCGGTTACCACTACGGATCGGTGTGGCCGCTGTTCACGGGATGGGCGTCGGTCGGGGAATACAAATATCACCGGGCGCTGCAGGCGTACGAGAATCTGCGGTCGAACGCGCTGCTCGCGACCGATGGTTCGCTTGGGCATTTTACCGAGGTGCTGTCGGGCGATTATTACCAGTCGTTCGCGACGAGTTCGCCACATCAGATCTGGTCGGCGGCGATGGTGATCAGTCCGATCCTGCGCGGGATGTTCGGATTGCAGACCGATGCCGCGAGACACCAGATCATCCTGGCACCGCACCTTCCCGCGGATTGGACTGCGTTTGCTTTGCGCGGTGTGCGGATGGGCGACGGTGCGGTCGATTTCCAGTACTCGAAAACGGCGGAGAAGATTGTGCTTGAGGCGAAACGCACGGGCTCAGGCGAGGGGTGGGTGGAATTTGCTCCGGCGTTCGGCAAACGAACCGACATCGTGAAAGCGGAACTGGACGGCAAGCCATTACAGATGAAGGTAGAGCAGCACGCGGACGATCAGCACGCGGTTGTGCGTTTTCCGGTTGCGGGCGGAGGAACGAGCCGGCTGGTCATTTTCGTAAAGAATGATTTTGGGCTGGCGTTTGCGAATGAGTTGCCGTCGCTGGGAAGCGCTAGCCGCGGGTTGCGCGTGGCCAGCGAGGCGTGGACGGGCAAGGCAGAACTTACATTGGAACTTTCTGGCGTGGCTGGCAGAGAGTATGAGCTCGGCGTTTGGAATGCGGCCGAAGTTTCGAGCGTGGAGAATGGCGAGATCGTCGGTGGGACGTTGCGTGTACAGTTCCCGGCTGGAGCGGAGGGGACGTACGTACGGCGGAGAGTTGTGATTCGATTTCGGAGGTAGGTTGCGGCGGGTTTGAGCCAGAGTTTTTGCGGGCCGCGGGCCGGTTCTTTCGCCCCTTCGGGGCTTGTTCTATTGCCATTGCCTTCCTACGGCTTACGCCGTGGGCTGTATTCTTTGGCCGCTTCGCGGCTGGAGTTACGGAGGGCGGAATCCGCGCCGTTTGGTAGCACGGTAGGCATAGAATATTTGGCAGGGCTGACATGCATGAGTTGTCGATCGCGATGGGGATTGTCGATGCCGCTCTTGAAGAGGCGCGGCGGCGCGAGGTGCAGGTCAGCGCGGTGCATCTGAGGCTTGGTGTCTTTTCTGGAGTGGTGAAGGATGCGCTGCTTTTTTCCTATGAAGCGGCTTGCCAGGATACGGCTCTTCAAGGCTCGCGGCTGATCGTTGAAGATTTACCTGTCGTTGTCTTTTGCGCGGAATGCCAGGCGCAGCGCGCGCTTGACTCGATTCAGCAGTTTGCCTGCCCGGTCTGCGGAACTCCCACGATGGATATTCGGCAGGGGCGAGAGATTGAAGTCTTCGCGCTGGAAGTCGTGGATCAGCAAGAATCATCTTCTCCGTCCGATCAAACAGGTTCGCGCCAACAATCCACGCAGTCACTCGACGCCAGCAATCCGTCGAAGCAAGAGGTGGAGTTGTGAGCGAGCCGCGCCTGGTGGAAGTTCGCAGAAATGTGCTGAAGCAGAACGATGTGATTGCGCGCGGGTTGCGCGAGCGATTCCGCGAGGCTGGAGTGTTTGTCGTGAGCCTGGTGTCGAGCCCGGGATCAGGCAAGACGATGTTTCTCGAAAGAACCCTAACCGAGTTACAGCCAAGGTATCGCGTGGCCGCGCTGGTGGGTGATCTGGCGACGGAGAACGACGCGCTGCGGCTGGCACGCAGCAAGGCTCCGGTAAAGCAGATTACGACCGGGACACTTTGCCACCTGGAAGCGTCGATGGTCGAAAATGCGCTGCAGGAGTGGGAACTGCAGCAGATGGACTTTCTTTTTATCGAGAACGTTGGGAACCTGGTTTGTCCTTCATCGTACGATCTGGGTGAGAATTTGCGGCTCGTGCTGATGTCGGTGACGGAGGGCGAAGACAAGCCCTTGAAGTATCCGACGATTTTCAATACTGCCGACGTGGCCGTGATCACGAAGAACGAATTGGCTCAGGCGGTCGAGTTCGATTGGCAAGCGGCGCGGCAGAACATTGAATCGGTGCGGCCCGGGATGAAGATTTTCCGGCTGTCGGCAAAGACGGGCGCGGGGATGGAAGAATATTTGACTTTCCTCATCCAGCAACGGGATGAACAACGCGCGGCGGCGCTCGGAGCCTGAGAGATTGCCGAGAAAACGTGTGCTCAGGGTCACCGGCCCAAAAAATCGATTTTACAGGCTGCTAAATCGGTTTCGCTCCCAGAAAATTGCATAAAGGCACGGCTTCGCGATGCTATGATTGCGAGCGATCCGGGCAACATACTTTTTTGGCAGCACACTTTTTAAAGACTGGATAACCGACCCATGGCGATCGCGAGCCCCAATGCTTCTACAACCACTAGCGCGTCCGGTACTGGGCAAAGTTATGGCCCCGCGCTGGCCACAGTGACCACACTGTTTTTCATGTGGGGATTCCTGACGTGCCTCAATGACATTCTGGTTCCACATCTGAAGTCGATTTTTGACCTGAATTATGCCGGGATCATGCTGATCCAATTCGCATTCTTTGGGGCTTACTTCGTCTTTTCTGTTCCCTCCGCCAAACTCGTGGACTGGATCGGCTATCAACGGTCGATGGTGGCAGGCTTGCTGACAATGGGCGTGGGAGCATTCCTTTTTGTTCCGGCGGCGAGCGTTCCTTCGTATCCATTGTTCCTTGGCGCGTTGATTGTTTTGGCGGCGGGAATCACTTGTCTGCAGGTGGCAGCGAATCCCTACGTCACGGTCTTAGGAAAACCCGAGACCGCCTCCAGCCGGCTCAACCTCACCCAAGCGTTCAATTCGCTGGGGACGTTTCTCGCGCCATTTTTTGGGAGCCTGCTGATTCTCAGCGCAGCGCCGAAGACGATTGCCGAAATTCGGGCGCTGGCTCCGGATGCGCTGCAGGCGTATCGGCTGCACGAGGCAGCGACGGTCAAGACGCCGTATGTGGGCCTCGGCGTGGCGCTGGTTGTGCTGGCCATTGCGATTGGCAGCTTCAAGCTTCCGACGATCGAGCACGCGCAACACAAGGTGGGAGAGAAGGTAAACGACTCCGTCTGGAAACATCCGAATCTGATTTTCGGGGCGATTGCAATTTTTGTTTATGTGGGCGCGGAAGTTTCGATTGGCAGCTTTCTGGTCAACTACTTCGGGCAGCCTGAGATCGGCGGCCTGACGGAGAAGGCCGCGGCGAACCTGGTCGCGTTTTATTGGGGCGGCGCGATGGTCGGGCGCTTCATCGGTTCGGGATTGCTGCAGAAGATGAAGACGGGACACCTGCTTGGTATTTGCGCGGTCTCGGCATCGGCATTGGTTGCCATCTCGATGCTGACGAGCGGCCACCTGGCGATGTACAGCATCATCCTGGTGGGCTTCTTCAACTCCATCATGTTCCCGAGCATTTTCACTTTAGGCGTGGCGGAACTTGGCCCGCTGACCGGGGATGGATCCGGGTGGATGATTATGGCGATTGTGGGCGGCGCGATCATTCCCGTGGTGCAGGGCGCCATTGCTGACCGCATCGGGATTCATCATGCATTCTTCCTGCCGGTGATCTGTTATCTGTATATTCTGTTTTTCGCGTTGAGCGGCTCGAAGCCGAACAGCGAGCGACACCTGAAACAAGCCGCATAGAAGACGCTAAGAAACGACAGTTCCGATTCGATGGTGCCGAACAAACGATCCACCCAAAAATCGGGAGTGGTGACGCTTAAGGCGGTAGCGCAACACCTGGGCCTCACTCCGGGCACGGTTTCCGCGGTGCTCAACGATTCGCCTTCGGCGCGCTCCATTCCACAGGAAACCAAGAACAGAATTCATGCGGCGGCGCGAGAGCTGAACTACCGGCCGAATTTTTTTGCGCGCACGCTGCGCAACAAGCGGACCTACACGATCGGCGTGATCACCGAGGAGATTGGCGACTCCTACGGCTCGGCGATTGTGAGCGGGATCGAGCAGTACTTGCGCAAGCGGGATTATTTTTTCCTGACGGTGGTTCACCGGCATGATCCGGAGTTGTTGAGCCAGTATTCGCGCATTCTTTCCGAGCGCGGGGTTGAGGGCATCATTACGGTTGACACCACGGTGCACGAGGCGCCGACACTGCCGACGGTTGCAGTGGCCGGGCACAAAAAAGTGAAGGGAGTGACCAACATCATTCTCGATCACGACCGCGCGGCGGTGCTGGCTCTGAACCATCTGAAAGATCTTTCGCACGAGCGGATCGCGTTCATGCGCGGCAGCCCGAGGAGTTCGGACTCGAAGGATCGGTGGGATGCGATCTGCCAGGTGGCGGCGCAGCTGGGGTTGAAAATCGATCCTGAGCTGACGGTGCAGATCAGTTCGGACGACCCGACGCCGATGCTGGGATATCCCTATACGAAGCAGCTGCTGGAGCGCAAGAAGCCATTTACCGCGCTGTTCGCGTACAACGATATTTCTGCGATTGGGGCGGTGCGCGCGCTGCAGGAACACGGACTGCGAGTGCCGCAGGATGTTTCGGTGCTGGGATTCGATGACATTCCCGGGGCGGCGTTCTACACGCCGAGCCTGACCACAGTGCGGCAGCCGCTGAACCGGATGGGCGAAGTGGCGGCGCAGAGCCTGCTCGAGAGGATCGAGGGCGGCAGCGAGTATCCTTCAGAAATTGCGATTGAGCCGGAGTTGGTCGTGCGGGAATCGACGGCGCGGGCGCACGGCGCGCGCTAGATTTTTCTTTTCAGCTTCAGATCGAGCGCAGGTTGCGAAATGGCCGTCGCCGACTCACCCCGGATAGTTACCTCCGCGAAGCCGCTTACCCTTGCCGCTTATGTTTCTTTTTTCCCTATCGGAGTTGTGACTGTTCTACTCGGGCCCATGCTGCCCACATTGTCGGCACAATGGTCGCTCAACTACTCGCAAGCGGGCGCGCTGTTCACAGCGCAGTATCTGACCTCCACGGCGGCGGTGGCGCTTTCGGGGCTAATGGTGGCGCGCTGGGGATTTCGCTTTGCGATGAAGGCCGGTTTGTTGCTTGCATCGGTGGCGGTGGCTCTGCTGCTGGCGGGTCCGATGTGGCTGGGCGTGGTTTCGATCGGAGCATACGGAGCGGGACTTGGCTTTGCGGTGCCAGCAGCGAATCTGCTGGTCGCGGAGGTGAATCCCGGGCGAAGAAGCGCTGTGCTGAACGTTCTGAATTTTTGCTGGAGCGCGGGGGCGGTGGCGTGTCCGTTTCTGGTTGCGGTGGCGGTGAAGAACCGGATGGCGCCGGTGTTCTTGTTTCTGCTCGCGGGTTTTATGCTGCTGGTCACGATTGGCATCGCAGTGATGCCAGCGTCCATCGTCGAACCGGCGAGGGCAACGGGGGCCAAGAAAGAAAAAGTACCGATTGACTGGAAACATGCGTCGCTGCCGGTTCTGGGAGCGCTATTTTTCATTTACGTGGGGACGGAAAATTCATTCGGCGGATGGGTGGCATCGTATTCGAAGTCGCTGGGAAATATGACGCCGACGCTGTCGCTGATGACGCCGTCGTTCTTTTATGCGGCGCTGACGTTTGGGAGATTGCTCGCTCCGGCGTTGCTGCGAATGTTCGACGAAACGTTTCTTGTGCGAGCAGGGCTGCTGGTTGCGTGTTCGGGCACGGCCGGGCTGATGTTATCGCACGCACTTACGGCGGTGCTGGCCAGCGCATGCGTCGCAGGATTCGGGCTGGCGGGAGTTTATCCAATTATGATTGCTCTGCTTTCGCGCGAGTTCGGCCCGACTGCGGCGCGCGTGGGCTCGATCATGTTTACGCTTTCTAACCTAGGCGGGGGGCTGCTGCCGTGGATTGTCGGCGTGGCATCCAACCGCTTCGGCACGCTGAAAGCGGGGCTGGCCGTGCCGTTGATCGGGACTGCGCTGATGTTTGTTCTCTATTTGAGGAAGTGGCAGCCGGAGGCGGCTGAGCACGTTGCTTAAAGAGTCATTGCTGCCCTCAACGAACGTCTCGCGCTCATAGTTCGAGGCGCGGGAGATTCCTCGGCCCGCTGGAAAAAAGCGCGGGGCTTCGGAATGACGCCCCTCAATGGTGTGAAAGAGATCTGAATCAGGCCGGCATCGACACTCTTAGGCGCGGGCTAGTCGCCCCACCAGCCTTGTGAGGCGAATTACGCGATAGAGGGGAAACAACTGGGCCGGCAGTTTCAATGTCCTCCATTCCGAGAGTCCTGGCGTGACCGCGAGGCGCCAGCCGAAACGAACGCGGTCTGTGGGACGCTCCCGCAGGCTGGCCATCAGACGGAAGTAAACAAGCGACTCGACACTGAAATTCGCATCGGGATAGTGTTCGAGAATCTCGCCGGCGAGTGCGCCCGTGGCCGGATTTTCGGTGAGGCTCTGTCCCTCGGCTGGAATTTGCACGTCCAGCAATCGGTTGGCGAGGATCATAGTCACGCCTGCGATGTGAACCATGCCCAGACCCTGCGCGCGAGATACGATCCATTTCCAGTTCAGTCCAGGCCGGCTGATCAACCGGGCCAGATCGCATAGCCAGAGAAGGCGTTCCCAGAGGTGCTTGGCGGCGTGGGCTGAGAGCATCAGAAAAAGGTCCTCGAACGATGGCGACTTCATGGGCTGGCCCGCGACAGAAACTTCCATGGCCCGTTCGAACAAATCGTCTGCTCCAAAGTCGATCGCATAGAAGCGCGGCAGGACCGCCCACTGCAATTCGAGCAAGTTGGGTCCGGCGGAGCCATCGAAGGAGAATTCATATCCCGACTTCAGGAGCGCCCGCTCTTCCGCGGGCGAAAGATTGAGATGCGGCGTGTAGCCAAGTTCAATGACGGCGTTGCGGGCGCGGGCCACGTCCCGCGGGCGAACCAGCAGGTCAATGTCACCTGCCTTGCGCGTGGCAAGGTCGCCATAAAGAATTTCAGCGAGAGCCGGGCCTTTGTGCGGCATCGCGACGACGCCGCGCGATGCGAGGTGATCGACGATCCGGATCAACTCGCGCGAGACCAGCATGGCCTTGACCATGTTGTTCTGGTAAGCCTGCGAGAGTGAGGCTTTCAGCTCGGCGGGGAGTGCGTCCGGCGAGACGGAAAGGGCGTCATGCAGAAGAGGAAGAACGCCGTGCTTGTCGGCCAGGTCGAGCAGGGATTTCCAGTCGATCGGCCCGCGCAGGAGTTCGCTTAGGCGAGATTCCTTCCCGGCATCGGGCGCGCTCGCGCAGGCGGCCAGCAACAACGACCACTCTCTGGTGGAGCGAATGGCGGGCATGGTTGGCTGCAAAGATTCTACTTGGAATGGTCTGGCGGCGCGGAAGGCCTCCCTAAGGCGCTAAAGCGCGGACGCGTTTTGAACGCCTTGCCGGTGCGAGTGGAACTCGTGCCCTTCCCAAGGCCACGGCGCGCTGGAAGCCCGTCCTTTCAAAGCGGTGCACTCCTATGCGGTTGCAGCGGCGAGCGTGGGCAGAGCGCGAATCTGTATGAGGTTGCTGCCGCGGACTTTGGACAGCATATTTGCCGAGGGGACGCCCGTTCGAACAAAAGATTTCTGACAATCCTGCGACGAGGGGCCGCGCATGTTGCCTTCCTGATAGGCAAGGCCGGGGCAGCGCGTGCAACCGGAGACGTGGGAACACGAGGAGCAAGTGCCCAGGTCTTTCAGCCGGATGGAGCGCACGTCGTTCATCTCGCGAGAGTCGCGCCAGATGTCGAGGAAACGCTGCTTGCGGATATTGCCCGTGGGCAGCGGAAACTGCACGCAGGGATAGACGTCGCCGTAGGGAGAGACATAGCAAGTCGTGTGGCCGGCGCTGCAAGGCAACGCGGCCAGCGAGTTGTCGTCGGCCGGGTCGGCGATGGCGCAGAATTCCTTGACGTCGCCGACGAGAGAGGTATCGCGGAAAACATCGCGTAGAGCTTGTTCGTCGATGTTCAGCTTGAGGATGTCGCGATTGCCGTCCATCATGGGAGTGATGGTGGGGTCGACCGTGTACTCGACGCCCAGTTCCGCGGCCAGATCGCGCACGCCGTGATAGTCGCGCGCATTCTGGACCATCAGAACGTTGGCCAGCAGGACGCGCAGTCCCTGCGATTTGAGAAAGCGCGCGGCGTCGATGGAGCGCTTGAGTGACCCCGGCACGAGAGTGATGGCATCGTGAATTTCGGGCTTGTGCGAATAGATGCTGATCTGAATGCACTCCACGCCGATCTCGCGGATGCGGGCTGCCTCGGCTTCACGGATCAGGATGGCATTGGTCTTCAGCTTCACGCAAAAAAGCTTTTCGAGCCGGGCGTATTCGAGAAGCTCGAAGAAATCCTTGCGGAGAAAGATCTCGCCGCCGCTCAGGGTCAGGATGAAGACGCCGGCGTCAGCCATCTGATCGAGCAGATGCTTGATCTCGGCGGTGGTCATTTCGCCGTGATCGTTGTGGTCGAGATAGCAGTGCACGCAGCGCTCGTTGCAGCGATAGGTGAGATCGAGCTGCACGCTGAGCGGAATGTTCCGCCGGCGCGCTTTCTCGGTCATCTCCTCGAGCAATCCGTTCATCGGGCGCTCCCGGCGCTGGGCTGCGGAATCGGTTCTTCGGAAATCTGCAAGATCTCGTGGCTGGCCAGCTCGCGCGCGAGTTTTTCGGCGTCCTCGAGGGCTTCGGCGGGCTCGACTTCAAACTCGGCGCAGATGCGGTTCTGCACGATCTCGTCGAGCGGCGTGGTGCCGTCGGCCGACTGCCAAAGAATGGTGGCGGTGCGGTTGAGCGTGAACAGATTCGAGTTGCGGGCGGACATGATCATCATCTCGCCGTCGAGATTGCGCGCGGCCACGCGCGGATTGCGCCTCAGAAACAGCTTGCTCATCCAATCAGCTCCCACACCCGGGAATCGGGGACAAAGGTAAGCCGCGAGACAGGCACGCGGCTCACGAAATCGAAGGCGGAGTGAAAAATCGACTGCACCAGTTCTTCATCTTCCGCGAAAAACAGAACGTTGGCCAGCAGGCCGCGGGCGGCATCGGCGGGTGCAATCAGGTCAATGCGATTGTAGGGGCCCTGGGCGAGCAGATACAGCGCCGCGACCGGCGCAGAGATATTTTCGCCCAGCCTGGCCAGTTCGCCGGTAAAGGGCGTGCCGTGGGCGATGTAGCCTGAGCTTTCTTTACGAACGTACGAGATTTCGTCGGTGAGAAGGGTTGCATCGGGCGGAGCGAGGCGCGAGATTGTGGTTTTCCCGGCGCCGGAAACCCCGGCAAACAAGAACGCCTTGCCATTGCGGACGGCGCTGGCCGAGTGCAGAAGAAAGCCGCCGCGGCGGGCGAGGACCAGCGAGTGCACAATGCGCAGTACGGCGTCGATCGAATAAGGGTTCGCGGTCTGGCGGATTTTCCCGGTACGCGAGGCGGGCTCCCACTCCGCGAGAAAATCGCCGCGGCGCAGCGACCAGCGGCCGTGGCGCTGCGTCACTTCCACCGGAGCGTTAGGATCGGCGAAGCTCGGGGAAGTGAGTTCCACGTCGAATTCGATTTCCGGCTGGTCCGATTCGCCAACGAAGCCGGAGTAACGCTGCTGCAGAATGGCGACGAAGCCGGGATCTACGGTGTTCACCCGCACAGGCATGCCCCCGATATCAATCACGAGGCTGAGGCGGTCGACTTCGGCGGTTAATTCTGGCAAGGGAAACCCGAATACTCAAAAAGAACTTCTAACTTGCGAAAGCCTGACGCAGGTTGTGCACGCGCACGAGCGCGCGTGCCGCAATCGGGGAACGGCGAGCCAGGGCAGCGACGGCACGATCCATTATGCGCAGGTTCGGCCGGGGCGCAATGGTCTTGCCATGGCGCACGAGGCCGGCAACTTTCCCCAGCAGTTCGCGGTGGCTTACGGGGGCGTCAGGCCGGGGCATGGCATCGCCGCGGGTAACAATTTCCTGATCGCCCTCATGACTGGCGGCCGCCGAGATGACGCGATGGGCGAAGAAGCGGCGCTCGCGGCCATAGAGCACGATGTCGCCCTCGCTGACGGCTGCGGCCTCGGCGCGCTCAACCAGCAGCGTGTCGCCGGGAAGGATCGTCGGCAGCATGCTCCAGCCGTTGACCTGCAGGCGGAGCTTGCCGGAGGTGCGCAGGACTTCCCGCGCGAGCTCATGTTTCGCCGCGGTTGCCGCGTCCGGCGCTGGGGAAGCCGAATTCATGAGGACTGCAGATTCGAGTGGCAGGAACTTTGCAAGGGATCGGTCTTGCCGCAGGCCAGGGCGGTGGTGACGAAGACCTGCTCGAAGCGGAAACTCGGCTTTTCGTATGGCTTCTTGGCGCCTGCCGAGGTGCGCGGTGTGTCGGGAGAAGAATTGTTCATATCCATAAACGAACCCCGCTAGATTTCAATCCAGATTCCTGATCTGGTCGCGTTCCATGTACTGCTGACGCAGAGCCGCTTCCGTTCAAGCCAGTCTCAGTTCAAACCGGGCTGCGAAGCCTGGATAGCGCAATTGCCCGTGCCTGATGTTCCGCATACCTGGCTGCCCAGAGTGGAGAAGTATACCTGAGACGCCCCTGTCAGAGTGCCATTGCTGACGACGTTGTCCATAATGATGCCGGTTGAGCCGCCAGAGGCGGGAAGAGCTGAAGTTGGGTTGGGACCAAGGTTGATCCAGTGCACAGTGTTGTCGGCTGTGTTCTTGCCCGTTCTCGTGTCCCACGTTGGAGGGGTTAGTCCCGATGTGCCGCCGCTGTTGTTGCAATACTCGTAGTTGTTATTGCTGTCGATGACGATGTCTCCAAGGTTATACAACGTACTGCCCTGCCACAAGGGCTGACTTAAGACGGAAAGTGGGCCCTGATTCTGCCAGACGACTGCGGTAGCGACTCCATTGCCGTCGGTGGTATCGCCCTTGGTGGCCATGTTCCAAGTGGGCGGGTTATCCCCCGATCGACCGCCAAGGATGTTGGTGACGACCTGAATGTTGAAATTGCTGTCCAGAACTGCAGTGTTCAGCGGGTACAAGTTATCGGGCTTCCAGGCCTGGATCATCATGCTGATGACGCAGCCGCCTCCTCCACATGCGCCAGGAGTTCCTCCCGCCTGCGTGCCGGAGAATATCCACTCGACGGGCGGAGGACCGCCGGGGTTCAACGTGCCGGGGTTCACGATGTCGCTGACCGGGGAACACCCGGTGGTGCCGATGGAAAGCGAGCCGCCGATCGCAGTGGAGGTTCCGAAGACCCCGGCATTGATCGGCACCTGATAGATGGCGGGAGGGCCACCGGTATTACCGCAGACGTAAAGATTTCCGGTTCCGTTCTGCGAGGCGTAGTAGTTGCTGTCGAAAGCACCGGAATAAAGGGGACTGGGCGTGGCGCTGCTGGCACCCACCGTCACCTTTCCTACAGGACCGCCTGTGACAAACTGGGTCGTGCTGAGGTTGTACACAGCTGCACAGGGGCCACCTGCGCAGTTCGTGCTTCCATCGTTGGATGCGAAGACATACGCAAGCTGGCCATTTGTGTCGACCACCGGACTATCAGTGATGCCAGTGCCGAAGTCCAGTTGTGCCGTGCTTTGAATGGCACCGCTTGTGGCGTCAATCGAATAGAAAAGGCCGCCCGAATCACCAACGAATACATTGACGCTCCTACGATCATAGACGGGGCTGGAGAGCCAGAGCGAGTTGCTTACCTGGAGCGGCCACTTGGCATTCTTGAGTTCGGTCGGAGGCCCGCCGCTGAATACTGAAAGTATTTTGTGCAGCCAGCCACGGGCTCCGCCAACCCAAGCGAAGTTGTTCTTATAGTCGTAGAAAATGGACGACGTCGTGTCGTCGGTGGGAACGTTCGATTGGTCCGCGAGTATGATTTGGGTCATGCAGGGAGCGATGCAGGCGTGATATGCGCCCGGCAGCACCGTCGTGATCGGACCGGGTGCGGTGACACTAGCCGTCGCCGATGCAGCCCACTTCAGCAGCACAAAAATCCCGAGGCCGCCGTTGGTTTCGACAAAGGCTAGTTGCGTTCCATCCTCTGAGAAAACCGGCGAAGTGAGAATCTGGCCGCCCGTGTCGTAGGCCCAATAGACCTGCGGCCTGGTGCCGGTGCAACCGAAGTAGAGATTGTCGTAGGCAACAATGCTGGCTTGCGTGCCGGACGAAAGCAGGCCCGTGCTGAAGACGGCAAAATCGGGATTGGGATCCGTGGCGCAGCTCGCGGTATTCACGTCGAAGGAATATTTCGCCGGGAAGTAGTTGGCGGGGAGAGTGCCGCCCGAGCCGAGATCTTCAGACCAGTCGCGGTGCAGCTTGGGATGGTGCACGTGGCCGGGGCGCTGCAACTCGCCACTGGCGAAGCTGTTGCGCACAGCTTCGGGCATCGGGACCTGCATCAGGTGGCGTGCGGCCTGACGGTTGAACTGCTGGTCATAGCGGGGATCTTCGGCGAGGCGGCGGGCCTCCTCGGCGTTGCGCGGCTGGGAGAAAACCAGGTGGCGATGGCTCCAGTCGGTGACCAGGTGAGTCGGCTTATGAGTTTGTCTGGCCGCCTGGCCGGTCAATACCCAGCCGAGGGTCACGAGTACGGCGAGACTCACGCCCAGTCGCATGACGCGTGTGGCAGGTGCGTTCATTGTCACACTCCAAAAGTCTTTCGTGATGCAGGCCGCGCCACAACCAGACGCGCCTGTTAGTGCCGGGTTCCCTGTTTCGCTCTCGCACGGGGCTAAAGCCCCAGTTCTTTTGTGATCCTTAACGCGGCCCTAAAGGGCCGCTCTTCCACAAGGGCAACTCTTCCACTTTTATCCGGCGCTGAAGCGCCGCTCTTCCACGAAAAAATTCAGCTTACTCGCGCACGAGTAAACTTGGTACTCTTCCCGAATAACTCAAGATACAACTCTGGCTGGCTGGGATGAGCGAGATTCTACTCCCACAACGGCGGCAGGTAAACAAGCAATTCCGCCATACGCCGCGTAGGGCAAGAGTTTGGGGGCACTTCGGAACCGGGGTTGCCGGCAGACACGGCCAGCACCGGATCACTCTGGTGACTGCTTTCCACAGAATTGTCCGTTGAATCGCCCGCGGTTTATGACATGATAAAGAATTCAGCATACTCATAACTCCCGCTACGGGGGATTGGCGAAAACTTCTTGGAAAAAGACCCGGGAACTACAGCACTGGAGCAAGATGTGGCCATAACGCGTGACAAAAACGTTCTAACCCTGGAAGAGATCGGAAATCTCGCGGCCGAGGGAGGAAAACCGGCCGAGACCCTGATGAACGTGGTGGCGCTGATCGCCAAGCGGTTCCGCACGGACGTGTGCTCGGCCTACCTGCTGGAGCCGGACCGGGCGCACCTGGTACTGGCGGCGACGGTGGGACTGCGGCGGGAGTGCATCGGCAACCTGCGCATGGCGATTTATGAAGGATTAACCGGACTGGTCGCGGAGCAGGTGCGTCCGGTAGTGGTGAGCCAGGTGAAGGGGCATCCCCGATTCAAGTATTTCAAGGATGCCGGCGAGGAAGCATACCAGTCGTTTCTGGGCGTGCCGCTGGTCGACCGGGGAGTGCTGCAGGGCGTGCTGGTGGTGCAGACGCGGGATTCGCGGGTCTTCGGCGACGAAGAAGTGCAGATGCTGACCGAGGCGGCGACGCAGGTGGCCCCGGTGGTTAGCGAGGCGCGCACGCTCGACCGTTTCATTGCGCCGCTGCAGGAGCGCTTGTGGGCGCTGGCACGAAATTTGTGGTGGAGCTGGGACCACAACGCGTACAGCCTGTTTCTCGATCTCGATCCGGGACGCTGGAACGAGTTGAACAATAATCCGGTATCGCTGCTGGCCGAGTTTCCGCTATCCGAACTGGAAGCGCGCGCCGGCGAAGTGATGCTGCACAGCCGCGTGAACTATGCCTACCGGCGGCTGCTCGAGTATCTGGAGGCGGACCGCACCTGGGGAGCGAAAAACGCCGGGGTTTTGCGCCCGCATCCGGTGGCGTATTTCTCGGCGGAGTTTGGCCTGCATGAATCCCTGCCGGTGTATTCCGGCGGCCTGGGAGTGCTGGCCGGGGACCACATCAAGAGCGCGTCGGATCTGGATATTCCTCTGGTCGGGATCGGACTGTTTTACGGCCAGGGATATTTTCGGCAGCGGCTCGACCTGGATGGATGGCAGCGCGAAGAGTATCTGGAAACCGACGTGAACCAGTTGCCGATGGAAGTCGCCATCGGCAAGGATGGCCGCCCGGTCGTGGTGCAGATCGAGATGCGCACCGGCAAGCTGCTGGCGAAAGTCTGGCGCGTCAAAGTCGGCCGGCGTGATCTTCTTCTGCTGGATTCCGACGTGGAAGGCAATGCCCCGGAAGATCGCGAACTGACCTCGCGCCTTTATGGCGGAGACCTGCGCATCCGCATTCGCCAGGAGTTACTGCTGGGCGTAGGCGGTCTGCGGGCGTTGCGCGCGCTGGGGATAACTCCCGGCGTGTTTCACCTCAACGAAGGCCACAGCGCCTTCGCCGTGCTGGAAGCGATCCGCCTGCGGATGGACGAAGAAGGCATCAAGTTTGATGTGGCGGTGCCGCGCGTATCGCGCGAAGTGGTTTTCACCACGCACACGCCGGTTCCAGCCGGCCACGACCGCTTCGATGCCGCGCTGGTCGAAGAACATTTGGGACCATTGCGCGATGAACTTGGGCTTTCGCAGGACAGCCTCCTCGGCCTGGGGAGAGAAAATCCGAGTAATCCCGACGAGCTTTTTTGCATGACGGTGCTGGCGCTGCGATTGTCGCGGCGGGCGAACGCCGTTTCCGCGCTGCACGGTGAAGTGTCGCGGGCGATGTGGACCGGCCTATTCCGCGAAAAGGTGGAGGACGACGTTCCGATCGGGCACATCACCAACGGTGTGCACGTGCCTTCGTGGCTGGCGCCGCAGATGTTCCGCCTTTACGACCGGCATCTGGGAACCGACTGGCACCAGCGATCGAGCGAAGCCAAGATCTGGCTGGGCATTGAAAGTGTCGACGACGGCGAACTCTGGGAAACTCACCTCAATCTGAAGTCGCAATTGATCGAATTTGTGCGGCGGCGCGCGGTGGAGCAGGCCGCACGGCGCGGCGAAGCGCGCGACGTGCTGCAGCGCCTGGAGCGTGTTCTGAGCCCGGATGCTTTGACGATTGGGTTTGCGCGGCGCTTTGCGACATACAAGAGAGCGAACCTCATTCTCAGCGACATTGAGCGGCTGGCGGCGATGGTGAACGATCCGAACCGGCCGGTGCAGTTTGTCTTTGCCGGAAAGGCGCATCCTCTGGATGAGCCGGGAAAGCGTGTTCTGCAACAGATCGCTGAGATGATGCGCGATCCGAAGTTCCGCGACAAGTTTGTGTTTGTCGAGGACTACGACATCAACGTGGGCCGACATTTTGTGCAGGGTGTGGACGTGTGGCTTAACAATCCGCGCCGCCCGCAGGAGGCTTCCGGCACGAGCGGACAAAAAGTTGTGCTCAACGGCGGCTTGAACCTTTCGATTCTTGACGGCTGGTGGGCCGAGGCCTATGACGGCATGAACGGATTCGCCATCGGCACGGGCCGCACGCACTCCAACATGAGCCTGCACGACGCGCGCGACGGCGAGGACCTCTTGCGTGCCCTGCGCGATGAGGTAATTCCGCTCTACTACCAGCGCGATCAGGATGGATTGCCGCGCGGCTGGATCAAGCGCATGAAGCGCACCATCCGCACGCTGGGCTGGCGTTTCAGCGCGGACCGCATGGTGATGGATTACACCCTCAAATGCTACGTGCCGGCGGCGGGTGGAACGTCGAGCGATATGAGATCGAATCTTTGAAGTGAGGTCGGCTCGGGGTCCATGCAATTTTTTGATAGAGGCGATTCAAAAACCGGCATGAACTGTGTCTGATTTCGTTTGACCGGTGTCCGCCACGCTTGTAGTCTGAGCTTCTAGATGTCGTCTCACGTCCATCACCGCCATCATCATCATCACGCGCACGGCGCGTTCGGCGGGGATGTACACCTGAGATAACCAGCAATCATTGGGAATTTCGGCCCGCTGACCAAAATCAGCGGGCTTTTTGTTTTTAGCAAAGGATTCACAGATGAACATTGAACTTGATTTCGAAAAGATGAGCGGCTTGCTTCCCGCCGTAGTCCAAGACACCGACGGAGGCGAGGTATTGATGCTGGGGTTTGTAAACCGCGAAGCGTGGCAGCGGACGCTCGACTCCGGCTACGTAACTTTTTTCAGCCGCACACGAAACGAACTCTGGATGAAGGGAGAAACTTCCGGCAACCGGTTGCGGCTGATCTCGGCTGTGACGGACTGTGACCGCGACACGCTGCTGCTGCGGGTTGAAGTCGAAGGGGCGGGAGTGGTTTGTCATCGCGGCACACGCAGTTGTTTTACGGAGCCTGTAGTCCCGGAATCGTGCGAGGTTGCGGACGCGCAACGAGGTTCGCGATGAAGTTGCGCATCGGCATTCCCAAAGGCAGCCTGCAAGAAGCGACGCTCGAACTTTTTGCACGCGCGGGGCTGCCCGCATACACCAACGGGCGGTCGTATTTTGCGAGCACCGCCGATCCGGAGATCGACTGCATGCTGATTCGCGCGCAGGAAATGGCGCGCTACGTCGAACACGGCGCGATCGATGCCGGGCTCACGGGCCTCGACTGGGTAATCGAAAGCGGACTGGAGGTGGCGACAGTCAGCGACCTTATCTATGCCAAGCGCAGCCGCGGCAAGGTGCGATGGGTGCTGGCTGTGCCCGACGATTCGCCGTTTCAGCGCGCGGAAGATCTCGCGCAAAAAATCGTCGCCACCGAACTGGTCAACGTCACGCGGAATTATTTCAGGCAGAAAGGCATCGAAGTGCGGACCGAGTTTTCCTGGGGCGCCACGGAAGTCAAGCCGCCGATGTTGGCCGACGCGATCGTCGAAGTCACGGAGACGGGGAGCTCGCTGCGGGCGAATCGGCTGCGAATTCTGGAGACGGTTCTGGAGTCGAACACGCAACTCATCGCCAACAAGTGCTCTTATGCCGACCGAGAAAAGCGGCGGAAGATTGACAATCTTGCGCTCATGCTCAAGGGAGCGATGCAGGCGCAGGACAGAGTTGGCCTGATGCTGAACGTGCGCAAAGAAAACCTCGACAGCGTGTTGGCCGTGCTGCCGGCGTTGCAGAAGCCCACCATCTCTCATCTGAGCGACGAAGACTGGCTGGCGGTGAATACGGTGATCGACGAGTCGGCGGCGTGGGAGGTGATTCCACGACTGAAAGAGGCGCAGGCGCAGGGGATTGTCGAGTATCCGCTGAACAAGGTGGTGTTGTGATGCGGATAGTGTCAGGCCGCAGCGCAGAAACCGCGGTTCAGCGTCTCGCGTCGCGCGGCGTGTCGCTTGCAAGGGTGGAGGCGCCGGTGCGACGGATCGTCCGCGACGTGCAGCGCAAAGGCGACGGCGCCCTGCGCCGCTATGCGAAGCGCTGGGACGCGCTGGCGCCGCGTCAATCCCTGCGACTGAGCGAATCGGAGATTGCAGCTGCGTTGAGCGGGATCCACAAGGGGTTGCGCGATGCTCTGCGAGTTGCGGCGAGGAACATCCGCCGGTTTTGTGAGCGGCAAATGCCCAAGGAGTGGACGATAAATCGTGCCGGAGCTTCCACTGGAGTTTTAATTCGGCCGCTGCAATCTGTCGGCTGTTATGTGCCCGGAGGCCGGTATCCGCTGATGTCGACCTTGCTGATGACGGTGATTCCGGCGCAGGTTGCTGGCGTGAAGCGAATTGTTGTGGTCTCTCCACGGCCATCGCAGGAAGTTCTTGCTGCGGCTGCGATGCTGGGAGTGCGCGAGTTCTATAGCGCGGGAGGAGCGCACGCGATCGCCGCACTGGCATACGGGACAAAGAGTATTGCGCGAGTCGACAAGATCGTCGGGCCGGGAAACGCGTATGTTACGGCGGCAAAGAAGCTTGTGGCCTTCGATTGCGCGATCGACTTTCTCGCCGGTCCGACCGAGGCGCTGGTGTGGAGCGATTCCGGCAATCCGAAATTTATCGCCGCCGATCTGGTGGCGCAGGCCGAGCATGATCCGGATGCGGTCGCCGCCCTCATCACGACATCGCGTTCGCTCGCAAGAGCAGTTGCTGCAGAGGTTGCTGATATCGCCGAGAGCAATCAAATTGCGCGGCAGTCCTTGCGCCGGCAGGGCGTGATCTTGCTGGCTTCATCGCAGACGAAGGCGTGCGATTGGGCAAACCGGATTGCGCCCGAGCACATCACCGTCGATCAAGAAAACTTGCGGCACATTAAAAATGCGGGATCAATCTTCATCGGTGATTATTCAGCCCAGGCGGCGGGCGACTACGCCAGCGGACCCAATCACGTCTTGCCCACCGCCGGACAGGCGCGCTTTCGCGGAGGTCTTAGCGTGATGGACTTCGTGAAGATCGTGACCGTCCAACAACTGTCGGCGCAAGCGATGCGCCGGCTTGCGCCAACGCTCGAATGCCTCGCGGAAGCCGAGGGCCTGACGGCGCATGCGGAATCCATTCGCGTGAGGTGCGGCCATGCTTAGCGCGCGCGAAGCCGTACGTACCATGCCGACCTATCACCCGCCGCTGGCCGGAAGAGACGGCCTACGGCTGGATTTCAACGAGAACACAGTTGGATGCTCGCCGAACGTTCTCGAACGCCTGCGCGGCCTGAGCGCCGAAGAACTAGCTCGCTATCCGGAGCGCGAACCCGTCGAAAAACAAGTCGCAGATTTTCTCGGGGTATCCCATACCGAACTCCTGCTGACAAATGGCGTCGACGAAGCGATTCACCTGCTCTGCGAGACTTATCTCGAACCCGGTGACGAAGCCATCATCTCGGTTCCGACCTATTCGATGTACCGCATCTACATGGCGGCTGCCGGGGCACGAGTTTTCAACGTTCCGGCCGGCTCCGGCTTTGCTTTTCCTACGTCGCAGATCATCGATCACATTTCAGAACGTACGCGGCTGATCGCAATTGCGAACCCCAACAATCCGACGGGAACCGTTGCGTCGAGTGGCGATTCGTTGCGCGTCGCTAAGGCCGCGACAAACGCTGCCGTTCTTGTGGACGAGGCCTATTTCGAGTTTTACGGCAAGTCGATGCTGGAGCAGCGAAAGGAAGCCTCGAACCTCTTCGTTGCTCGAACATTTTCCAAGGCCTATGGTCTGGCCGGCTTGCGGGTTGGAGCGTTGATTGGCGGCGAAGAACAGATGCGCGCGATCAGAAGAGTCTGTTCGCCTTACAACGTGAATGCCGTCGCGCTGGCGTGTCTTCCCGAGGCCATCACCGACCAGAATTACATTCGGCGATACGTGAACGAAGTTTTGGAAGGCCGCGCGCGGCTGGTAGCAGCTCTCGAGGCCCTCGGAGTCGAGTACTGGAAGAGTGAGGCCAATTTTGTGTTGGTGCGCGTGGGTTCGGCGAGTTTTGTCGAAAGCATGCGCCGCCGCGGAATTCTGGTGCGCGACCGGTCGGGCGACCCCGGTTGCGATGGCTGCGTGCGCATCACGATCGGATTGAGCAAGCAGACCGATCAGATGCTTTCGGCATTGCGGGAATCGCTCGATGAGATCGGCATGCGGCAAGGAGCGTTGCGGCCATGAGGAAAGCGAGCGTCGATCGCAAGAGCAAAGAGACACAGATCCGGGTTGGGCTGACTCTCGAAGGGCGCGGCAAATACGAAGTCTCGACCGGCATCCGCTTCTTCGATCACATGCTGGAACTGTTCGCGCACCATGGCGGATTTGATCTCCAACTGAAAGCGAACGGCGATCTCGACGTCGATCAGCACCACACCGTCGAGGATGTCGGGATCGTCCTCGGTCAGGCCTTCGACAAGGCACTGGGCAGCAAACGGGGCATCCTGCGCGCGGGATATTTCTTGATGCCGATGGATGAAACGATGGGCATGGCCGCTGTCGATTTTTGCGGGCGCACAGCGGCTGTGGTCGATACGAAGGTTCGCACGCGTCTTGTCGGCGATCTACAGGCGGAACTGGTCTATGACTTCTTTGAGGGGTTCGCGCGCGGGGCGCGGGCTAACGTTCATGTGCGCGTGCTCTACGGACGATCGAGCCATCACAAGATTGAAGCCTCATTCAAAGCATTTGCCCGTGCCTTGCGCGCAGCCTGCTGGCGGGACCCGCAGATGAAGCGCCTGCTGCCCAGCACTAAAGGAGTGCTGTGATGATCGCGATCGTCGACTACGGAGCGGGAAATCTGGTGTCGGTGAAGAAGGCGATCGATTGGCTGGGATATCCTTGCGCGATCACAGCCGATCCTAAGGATGTTCGACGCGCGGACAAGGTTGTGTTGCCGGGTGTTGGCCATTTCGCATCGACTGCGGCTCTTCGCACCTCGGGCCTGCAGGATGCGATTGCGGACGCGATTGACCGTGGGGTTCCATTTCTAGGCATATGCGTCGGCATGCAATGGCTGTTTGAAGGCAGCGAAGAAGCCGACGAAGTGCCCGGCCTGGGTGCTTTCAAGGGAAGATGCGAACGATTTCCGGTGCAGGTGAAATCGCCGCACGTCGGCTGGAACATTCTGCACCTCGCGGACGGTACCAAGCTGTTTCACGGAGTAGCTCAGTCCTCATTTGTGTATTTCACTCACTCTTATCATGCTCCGATAACCGCATGGGCCGCCGCGTGCACTGAGTATGGTGGCTCATTCTGCGCCGCCGTCGAGCGCGATCATGTTTTCGGCGTACAGTTTCATCCAGAAAAATCCGGCGATGCCGGCCTCAGAATCCTCGGCAACTTTTGCGCGCTCTGAAATGCTGACCAAACGCATCATCGCTTGCCTCGACGTCGCCGACGGGCGCGTGGTCAAGGGCGTGCAGTTCGTAAACTTGCGCGACGCCGGCGATCCCCCCGAACTCGCTCGAGCACACAGCGATGCTGGTGCGGATGAAATTGTGCTGCTCGACATTACGGCTGCACACGAGCGCCGCACGACACTGCTCGATACTGTGCGAAAAACCGCAGCGCATCTTTTTATTCCCTTTACGGTTGGAGGCGGCATTCGATCGCTGGAGGAAGCGGCAGCAGTATTCGCAGCCGGAGCCGACAAGATCAGCCTCAACTCGGCCGCACTCGCCGACCCGCAGTTGATCACGAAGATTGCAGAGCGTTTCGGATCGCAGGCGGTGGTGATTGCGATTGACGCGAAACGGCGAGGCCCAGGATTGTCATGGGAGGCGTTCACTCACGGCGGCAGGTCCGGCACCGGGCGGGATGCAATCGCCTGGGCGATCGAAGCCGAGTCACGCGGAGCCGGAGAAATCTTGCTCACTTCAATGGATCGAGATGGCACCGGCGCAGGCTTCGATTGTGAATTGACGCGAGCGGTCGTAAGCGCCGTGCGAATTCCGGTGATCGCTTCGGGCGGCGGCGGGAACGCCAGCCATTTTGTGCAGGTATTTCGTGAAGGACAAGCAGATGCCGCGTTGGCGGCATCAATTTTTCACTTCGGTGCCTGTTCTCTCGGCGAATTAAAACAGCAACTCGAGGCTGCGGGAACTTCGGTGAGGTGGCCATGCTGATTCCATCGATCGACCTGATGGGCGGCAAGATTGTTCAGCTTGTCCAGGGCAGCCGGAAGGAATTGGAGTTCGACAACTTTGAGGAATGGATCGAACGTTTTTCGAAGTATCCGCTGGTGCAGGTGATCGATCTCGATGCTGCCATGGGGCAAGGTCAAAATCGCAAATTGGTGAAGGAACTTGCCACGCGGCTGCCTTGCCAGGTGGGCGGCGGAATTCGCACGATCGACGCGGCTGGTACGATTTTGCGCGATGGCGCGCGACGCGTGATCTTTGGCTCTGCGCTTATCTCACAGGGTCGTGTCGATTGTTCTTTTGCCCGGCAGGCTGCTGAAGAACTCGGGGTGGAGAAGATCGTGGCGGCCGTCGACTCGCGCGCCGGGAAAGTCGCTGTAAAAGGATGGACGCAGATTTCAGAAATCCGCGCCGCAGACATGGTGCGACTGCTCGAGCCTTACTGCACCGCTTTTCTGTACACGCACATTGACACCGAGGGATTGCTCGCCGGAATTCCGCTCGATGTCATCCGCGAGTTGCGCAGAGTCACCTCGCGGCAATTGATCGCAGCCGGCGGCATTCGCAGCGAAGAAGAGATTGCCCATCTCGACACGATCGGAGTCGATGCCGTGGTCGGAATGGCCATTTACCGCGGACTGATTCCTGCCTGAATTCGCGAGCGTCCGCAATCCGTTTCTTGCGATCTCAGCCTTTGCACTCAATGACCGCCGGTGATCCCCGGCCAATCGTCGGTGCGGAACGGCGAAGCCGGCACGCCGTCTTTATTGAACAGATTGCAAATCGGGCTGTCGCCCCAGGCATAGCGCACTGCGACCGGCTGCGGCACATCAGGACTGGACACGACCACCGAGTCACCGTCGATGCGCGCATCGGCCCAACGAAACTTGCGGTCCGCGCCGGCGATGGCGAAGCCTCGAAGAACCGGATCGCCGTGCGCTTCGAGGCCTGCTCCAACGTGAGAAAAGCGCAGCCGAACTTCATTGCCCACAACTCTCATGGATTCGTAGATCGGCCCGGAGTACTCAATCGGCTCTTTGTAGGTCGTGCCCAAAGCCCAAAGCGCGAGGCGTTCACCGACTTCGCGCTTGCGATGTGGATGCAAGTCCTTCGGATCGCCGACATCAATGGTCACCGCAAGGCCGGTGTGCGGCACGCTCTTGAGGGTCATCAGTTGCGCTTCGCGAAGTTCTGCCCACGCGGAGTCGCCCGGCTGCTCGGGGATTGCTCCGTGATTGGGCAGTTGCACGGTCAGAAATTCCATGTCCGGTTGGTGCGTGTCATCGCGCCAGTTCTGGATGAGAGTTGGCAGCAGCTTGCTATATTGATGCGCCCTCAGCGCATTGCTCTCGCCCTGATACCACAATGCGCCGCGAAAGGCGTAGGGGAGAAGTGGAGCGATCATCCCTTCATAGAGCGCTGAGATCGGCATGGGCGCATAACCCAGTGGCGTCAGGTTTTCGATCGAGAATCCAGTGAGAGCATTTTGAGTGAAGGGCTCGACAACGCCCCAGCCATCCTGGCGAAGATCGCGAAACAAAATGGTGACCGGCTGCCACTCACTCGTCGCCTTTATCATCGGCGAGCCGTAGTCGTCATAGTCGGTAATAGTGGGTTGCTTGGAGCGAAATCGAAACGATCCGGTGCCGCGCACCCAAAAGCGTATTCCCGAATAATCCGTGAGGTCGATGGGAGAGCCGTTCAGCTTGTAGTTTGCCGCGAGAATTGCATCCTGTGTGCCATCCAGTTGCCCGGAGACTTTGGCCGCAAAGCCGTGCGCCCCGCGCCCGGCTGAGGCGAGTTCGAAGAGCGAACCAGCAGTATCACCCCAACTGTAATTGAAAGATCCGCCCGTCGAGAGGCGTGAACTCCCGTCATCAAAATTCGCCAGCACCTTGCTCACGCCGGTCGCTGAAGTGGGAATAAACTCGAAATCATCAAACTGCAGGTCGAACTCGGCTGGTTTCTCCGCGTACATCTTTTCCGCAGAGGTGGCGCGATTCCATTCGTCGAAAAGAGACGCGAAGTCCTTGTCTGCTTTCAGGGCTGCGGGCGAAATCCATTCCTCGATTGCCGTCCCGGGCCATACGCTCTCGATGATGCCCACCGGCATATTCAGTTTTCTCTGAATTTCTTTGGCGAAGTAGTAGGCAACTGCCGAGAAACTTTTCGCACTTTCGGGCGTGCAGAGTTCCCACTGAGCCGGCAGGGTGTTAGCCTGCGGCGAGACTGCAATTCTCTTCGGGACATTGAATAGCCGGATCTGCGGCTGACTGGCGTTAGGGATTTCCTGCGCGGCGCCCTGCGAGCCTTCGAGAGAGAACGCCATGTTCGACTGTCCGGAGGCGACCCAGACTTCGCCGATCATAACGTCGCGAATCACAATCTCTTTCTTGCCGCGAACGGTCAGCGTAAACGGGCCTCCCGCCGTCATGGCGGGCAGGTGGATGCTCCAGCGCCCCGCCGAATCAGAGGTTGTCTCAGCACTGTTCCCCACAAGCAGCACCGAAATTTTTTCTCTCGGGTCGGCGTTGCCCCAAATATGAATCGGGAGCCCCTGCTGCACGACCATGTGATCGCTGATGAAAGTCGGAAGAGTTGGATCGGCAAAGGTGGAGGCACTCAAGGCTGCTAACAAGATTGCGAAGAAAAGAGTCCTGAATACATTTGTCATTCGTTTCATAGTTCTTTCAGACGGCTCGAAGTCGAGGTCCAAACTGTGGCGCAATGGATCGAGCGCGCAAGCGGTGAGTAGTGAGCAATGATCGAAACAGGGTTTTGCTCATCGCTCATCGCTCATCGCTCATTGCTCATTGCTAGTCCCGAGTCACGCATACTTGGACCGAAGAGCCCCGGCTCACTTCGTCGAGCACTTGGCGGATTCAAAGGCCCCACGATCGATTCCTCGGCATTGCGGAACGACAGTTCCACCAAAATCCTTGCCGCCATTGTTCTCAATCACCTTGCCTGAATCGATGGCCGGGGATCGGCTGCGCAGCGCGTATCCCATGAGGGAGGAACGCCCGTTCATTCCGTGTCCCGGATCAACGAGTTGCGGATCCTTTGTAAGCGGATGGGCATCATCAGGAGGCTTCACTCCAAAATACACGTTGTAGTCATAAACATTGTTCTTGCTGCTGCCGGAGCCCGGCGCGCCGACGTACGATCCGTCCGCATTCCCGGTGACGCCGTATCCAAACTCCGCTTTGCCTTCGACATAAAAAATATTGTTGTAGAAATAGGTGTCGCTGGCCCATCCGGTCCAGTCCGTGTGCAGCACGACATCAGAACTCTCGCCTTTGCCGACGTAGATCGTATTGTTGTAGATGGTCGTGTTTTTCACCGGGCCTGAAAGCTTGATGCCGCGATGATGATCGTTCTGACTGATGTTATAACGGACGATAGTGCCCACATTTCCGGCGCTATTCTCAGCGGTCTGCGTGCCATCATTGCAGATTAGAAGAAATCCGCCGTCGTTGTCGTGGCTGTAGTTGTACTGAATGATCGTGTTGCGGCTGTTCCAGTCGGAGTCGAACCCTTCGGCGTCGTGCTGGCCCTTCGTCCCGTAGACCTCGTTGTACTGAATGATCGTGTTGTCCGCACTCCACGGCCATATGCCGACGTTGTAGTCCTGGGAACGCTGGCTGGCGCGGCTGACGACATTATGCTCAACCAGCGCGCCGTCCGTGGCGACGTTGACGATGCCGTCGCCGCCAATGTCGTCGAGGATATTGTTCCGAATCACGACGTTCAGGCTCGGATACCATTTCGATCGTATCCAATGCGTCGACCAACCGAAAATGCCACTACGATCGACGTGATAGATGTGGTTACCCTCGATCCGCAGGTCAATGAAGCGGCTCGGCTTGGAGTCGCCGATCGAACTGTAGTCAATGCCGCCGTTGACTTTTTCTTTGAAGCTGCCGTTCACATCGTGAACAACCAGATTTTGCAGGTAGATGTGGTGCAGTTCTCCAACGTTTTCAGCGACTACATGAACGCCACGCCGCAGAGCCTCGCCAGAACCGGTGTTGGTGATCTCGAGATTGCGGACTTCCCAATATTCCTGATTCTTGAGAAGCACGGCATCTTCGGCGAGTCCGTTTCCCCGGATGAGCGGCAAATCATCACCACCATACTTATCGATGACGATGGGGTGATCGGCAGCCCCAGAGCCCTTCGGCCAAAGCTGCCCCGTCCAGACCCCACCAGACCTAAGAAAAATGCGATCGCCGGGATGGAAGGTCGTCGCGTTGATTTTGTCCAGGGATTTCCATGGCGCTGCCTCTGTGCCGGATGCGGAGTCGCTGCCGGAAATCGAGTCCACGAAGTACCGAACGCCCTGACCTTCTTCGTTCCGTGAACGTCCTGAAACGAGGCCAATCGCAAGCAGCGCCAGCGCGAGTGCGCCTGAAATCTTCAGAAGAGCCCGAAACGGCATGCTTGCCGCCCCGCTCTTATGCGTGAAATGTTTGCCGGCCTGCTTAGACATGTCCCGGAACCCTATCACAGTCGGCGTTGCGGCGAAACGAACGCGGCGAGAGTCCGAAGGCCGGTAACTCCCGCCCCGAAGAAAATGCCCTCGTCAAAACACAATCTTCGCCGCCGCCTGGACAATTCTCTGATTGCCATAGGTCCGGGTAATCTGTCCAAATGTATCGGGCGAACCAAGATCCGCGTTGGGATTAGAAAAATGAGGGGTGTTAGTGACGTTGAAAAACTCAAACCGGGTCTGCAGCTTCACCGCCTCGGTAATAGCGAAATCCTTGAACAACGAGACATCGGCATTGATGTAGCCTGGCCCCCTCAGAATATTTCGCGGTGTATCGCCGGCTACGCATTGCACGCTGCCCGTCGGCGCTACGAACGCCGCGGTGTTGAAATATTCGGTCAAGCTACGTTTATCGCGTGAGAGCGTCGGATCGCCAATTAGATTCGGCCGCTCACCGGGACAGGCCTGGATCCCGCCGTTAGTCGTGACATTGCCAGGTGTTCCGGTGCGCATCCCAAGAATGCCATTCAACTGCCAGCCACCCAATGCGAGTTCGGTCAAATGCCCCCAGTTGCCAAAGAACCTCTGCCCGCGTCCAAACGGAAGATGATATAGGCCGCTGAAATTGAGCGAATGGCGAACATCGAAATCTCCTGACGCGTACTCAGCGTTGAGGTTGTATGCATTCTGAGGTGTGTCGCTATTGATATGGCCCAGGTCAAAAGGAGCAGGGCCGTTGTCGAGGGCGTGCGCATATGTCCAGTTGACCAAAAAATTGAGATTCTGCGAGACCCGCTTCGTGACTTTCAACTGCAGCGAGTTGTAATTGTTGAACCCCAAGTCGGTCAGCCCTTGAATCTGACCAAGGTTGGCATCGATCAGGCCGTCCGCGGCGGTTGGGAGACTTGTATCGATGTTCAGATCGCCCACCTCATAGGACAGCCTGTGGCCTCGCGATGCTACAAAGGCTGCCTCCACGGTGAAATTCGAGCCTAACTCGCGCTGCACGGCCAGATTGAAGCTCTCCGAGTAGCCCGTCTTCATGTTCGGATTAATGTAAAAGGTCTGCTCGGAGTTGCCATTAGGAATCAGCATGGGAACGTCGATCGAGGGAATACTGCTGGCTCCGCTGGGAATCGGTGGAGCGGAGATTCGCGGGAATGCCTGGTCGATTTGATAGAAGTAACTGCCATCGCAAGTCGTGAAACATGGTCCGTTGTACGGAATGTTTCCCCACGCCTGTTGAATCGCAAACGGAAGATTCTTCGTGAGCAGATCTTCGCGCGCGTCATTTTCCGGTGAGTAGAAGAGTCCCCAGCCGCCACGCAAAACGGTCTTGGGATTGATCTGAAAGGCAAAGCCGAAGCGGGGAGCGAATTGATTCCAGCGCGCGTTTACCAGGCTGCGTGAGTTGCCGCCCCGTCCCGCCAGCAGGATTGTGCCGCCGGTCGCCGGGTCTGATGGATTCGGCACATAGTTTGCTGCCAGGTTGTGCTCCTCGGTGTAGGGCGCTTGAAACTCATATCGAATGCCGTAGTTCAGAGTGAGCCGCGGAGTCACTTTATAGGTGTCCTGTGCGAAGTAATCCATTTCCCAGCTGTGCGTAACCGGGTTCGTGAGCTGCAGGCCCATGTAGTGATCGATAGGAAGTCCGAGCAGCAAATCGGCAATGTCAGCCCCGCCCGTGCCATAAAGAGTTGCACCGCTGAAGTCGTCGAGCGGACTCGTGTAGCTCCAGTCGCTGGTCATCGAGAAATAGGGGCCGCCGTAGTACTGGAAGCCGGTGGGAAAGAGTGAGAAGTTTGGATTCGAGACAAGTCGCCGGAAATCAGCTCCAAACTTGAATGTGTGCTTTCCGATTCCGCTCAGAGTCACGTTGTCCGCAAACTGCCAGTTGCGGTCTTTGAAGTAGAGGGGCTTGTAGGTGGACCCACCGGTCAGGTAGCCGGCGCCTAAATAAATGTATGGGTAAGCGTCGGTCGACGGGAATCCCGATACGGCGACGTTCGCCATGCCAAACTGCGTGCTGTAGTCGTGTCCGTTGAGCAGGCTGTACTGCGCGAGGCTAAAACGCGTGTAACCCAGGCGAAATTCATTGACGGCGCGATTGCTGAACGAGTGGGTCTCAGAAATCGAGAACCCCTGATCGTTGTCCGTCTGATTGTTTGCCTGGTCTGCGTCGCCCGCCCCCGGCACCGGCGTTGCCCCGTGAAAAGGGTCCGTAGTCAGATCGTCGCTGTCGTTGTAGTGAAAGACAAAGGAAAGATTGTCTTTCTCGGAAAAGTGCTGGTCGAGGCGGGCATCCCCTGTTTTGGCGTGGTCGGTGACTGGCGAGTTCACGGCGAAGTTGTGGTACCAGCCGTTGTGATCGCCGGGAAGATTTGGCTTCGGAAAAAAGTTCAGTAGAGTGGCCAATCCCGCCTGGCTCACGCGATCCGGAGGGATCACGTTGTTCACGCCTAGGTAAGAAATCTGCTGGAAGCAACCGCCATAGCAACTCGACGAAACGATCGGGTCATAAATGGGAATCTGCTGTCCGCTGAACGGATCCACTAGATGCGTCAGATCGATGGAGCCATCCGGGTTCTGGATGATCTGGCTGATCGGCGGCACTGCGTAGACGTAGTTGTAGGCTTGCGCGCTGTAAAGGCCCTCGTACGAAACGAAGAAGAACGTCTTGTCCTTGAAGATCGGGCCGCCGAATGTTCCACCGTAGTTGTGTTGCTTCAAAATGGACGGAGGCACATATTCGCCATTGAAACCGTAGGACTTGGCGGTAGTGAAATTCGGCCGGAAGAACTCGTAGGCGCTCCCGTGAAATTTGTTGGTGCCGCCTTTAGTTTGAATCGAAACCACTCCGCCCGCGGAGCGGCCGAATTCGGCGTCAAAGCCCGACGTGGAGACTTTGAATTCCTCCACGGCGTCGACACTCGGGCGATCGACAAGGTCTCCGCTACGATTGCTGGTGGATTCTACTCCATCGATCTGAATCGAATTGGCATATTCGCGCTGTCCGCTGATGGAATAGCTGAAAGCGTTGATGCTTCCACCTGCGCCTGTCACCCCCGCCGAAAGCCCTACCAGCGCGGTGAAATCACGACCGAGCAAAGGAAGATTCAGAATGTCGTGCGATTGAATGACGTCGCCAGTCTCCGTGCTTTCTGTCTGTAGCATCGTTGCCGCCGCGGTTACAGTATCGACCGTCGCGACAGCGCCCACCTTCAGCTGAAAATTGATGAGTTGCTTCTGGTCGATCACGATGCGAACGTCTTTGATCGTCTGGCTGTCGAACCCCTCCTTCTCGACTGTTACGTCATAGTCACCCGGCAGAAGATTGAAGATGGCGTAGTTCCCTTGGCTATCCGACGTGCCGGGATAGGAGACGCCAGTTGCCTCATTCAAGGCTCTGACAGCCGCCCCGGGAACGAGAGCGGCCGACGGATCAGTGATCTGGCCGTGGATCGATCCGGTCGTAGATTGGCCGAACATGATCGAAGTCAGCGTACACACTCCCACGAACACTAGAAGCACAAATGCCAACGAGACTTGCGTGCGCGTTTTTTTTCTGCCGGCTGGGAGCAGCGCGTGGTCTTTCTCAAGCTCGCAACATTCTGCTGGGCGCGAACAGACTGTATTTTGTGGCATAGGTTCTCCTAAATATCATCGATGAGTCGCCTTATTTGCTCTTGCCGACCTTGTTCCACTTCACTTCCACCATCCCCATGGACCCGGGGGTGCTGTTGATGCCGTTGGCGTCGGGATCTGCGCCGGAAACCTTTTCATTCGCCGTATAAAAAAGCGTGAACGAATCGTTGCCCTCGTCGATCAGGCCAAGGGGAGTCCGGACTTCCGTCGACCAAACATCCTTTCCTTCCTGGACCACGAGATGCTTGCCCAACGACCAGTGAATTCCGTCGCTCGAAATCGAATAACCAACTGCATTGGGGGCGTCGGTGTCATAGACCGCGACGAGAGTGCCGTCAGTCAGCCGCGTGACGATCGGATTTTCGATGAACCTCGGCTCGATTTTCAAAGGATTGAGGTCTGTGTAGCGAACCCAGGGGCCACCCAGAGTCTTGGCAGTCGCCAAACCCACCTGCCACGAAGAGATCGGCAATTTCTCGGTATGCGCGCTGCCATAGAACGCGTACCAGCGGTCGCCCACCTGATATGGGAAGAACGAGTCCGTACCTTGCAGCCCCTCCCATGAGTCTGAGTCTTTTCCTCGCTGCAGGATGACTCCCACGTCCCGATACGGTCCCCCAATCCCCTCAATTCCGGCAACGGTTGAAACCGCCCGCCAGACACGACCTTCATGATTAGTCAGCCAGTGCTCCGAAGTGTCAGGCGCCGCCTGGTAGGCGACGTAGAAAAGATTCCAGCGCCCTTCCTTGGGATCGAAGACCGGCAGCGGTGACCATAACGCAGCCCGCTGGTCCTTTCCCGTGAAGTCGCCGCTCGATTCGGCGATGGTCCCCACCCGCTTCCAATGAATCTGGTCTTCGCTCGTCCAATGCCCCAGTTTCATTTTTACCCAATGCGGGTCGCCAACCATCTCGGAAGTGAATAAGTGATAGATTCCGTTCAGCTTGACGACCCGCCCCCCCTCAAACCCATAACGATTTCCTTCCGCGCCGCTCGAGTGGATCGTGAGACTCGGCGCGGCGGATCGATGCGTCACCACCAGTTCCTGGCCGCCTGCCTTGAGCCAGGTGCCACTTACCAGCAGCGCCAAGATCGCTGACAGGACCACGTTTCCTGCCAGGCACACCGATCTGAGGACACGATGCACGCCATGAGTTCTAGTGATAGCTGGGGATCCTTTCCAAGGTAATCGAGGTTATCTGCAGGTTAAGAGGCAGCGATCAGGCACTCTTGGGAATGAATTTGGTGCCGATGAGTCTGCAGACAGCGGTCGGAAGGCAAGACGGCGGTCTCCTAATTGGGCGGTCTTCGAAAATCGTTCTGCGGACAGGAACTTATTCTGAAGATCGACCCCAAAAGTGCCGCCACATCTCGTTAGTCGCGTTTAGAAATAACCGGAATTAACCTGCCAACTTAACGGTTATTTCCATTTCGGGCTCGACGGTTCGACGCGTTGACTGTCGCCAACCGGCGGTGCTATTGTCCGTCCGGGCAGGACGGAAGTCCTTCCTGCTCCATGGGCTGATTCGGTGGCTTCCGTTCACACCTCGGTACCTCACCTTTCAACGTTCGAAAAGCGGGAAGAACTCCGCCGCATTCTCGAGAGCCGCTACTTCGCCAACTCCCCGAAGAAGACGCGATTTCTGGAATTCGTCGCGGAGCAGACTTTTCTGGGTAACGGCGACAAGCTCAACGAATACCTGATCGGGGTGGAGGTGTACGACCGCGGCGTCGACTTCGACCCGCAACGCGATCCGATCGTCCGCGTGCAGGCCCACGAGATTCGCCGCGTGCTCAAGAAATATTATGAGGACGCTGGTCGCGGCAACCTGATACGCCTGGAGCTCCCTTCCGGGCACTACGTGCCAACCTTCAGTCGAAGCGCGCAGCCCGACAACGCTGACGAAACGAACGCCTCGGCTGCGATCCCGGCCAGGCCCGCTTCCGACCGGCGACTGGTCATTCTCTCTCTGATTCTCGGCATTCTCTGCGTCGCGCTGGCGTCTCTTCTTATCGCGAGCAATCTTGCCAACCGGCGAGCATCGTCCGCGCCTGCGGCTGCCGCCATGCCGGATGACTTGCGCTGGTTCTGGCAACCTTTTCTTCCCCCCGCTGACCCGCCGCTCATTACGATTCCCAACCATCCGTTGCTGCGCGCCGCTCACGATGGCGACAGCGCGCAAACGCTGGCCGGCGGACACGAGATCCCGAAGTCCAGCCTGCCCGAATTTCGCGACACGATTCACTTCCGCGAACTGAAGCGCTTCCTGTTCGTACCCAGCCTGACCGACTTCACTTCGGTCGGCGAAACGCTCGGCCTGGTGAAGTTGTGCGAGATGTTTTCCGCCGTGGGCCAGAAATGCCAGGTGCAGCAGTCCCGCCTGGTGAACCTCGAAGAGATCAAGGGAGACAACGCGATTCTGCTGGGCGGCAATCAGGCATGGAGCGGCCGCGTCTTTCTCAACGTCGAGGGATTTCATTTTGAGCGTGGCGTGATTCTCAACGGCAAGCCGCAGCCCGGCGAACAATCTGTCTACAAGCCTGAGTTCGACTCCGTGACCAACCAACTGCGTCGCGACTATGCCGTCGTGCTGATGCTCCCCAACGAGACCAAGGAAAAACGCGTTCTGCTGATTTATGGAATCTACACGCAGGGCTCGCAGGCGGCGATCGAATTCCTGACCAACGCCGAGAGAATGAACGAACTGCGGAATTCGCTGCGCAATCTTTCGCCCGATCACAAAACCGTCCCGCAGTATTTCCAGCTTCTGCTCACCACGACAGTCGAAAATTCGGTTCCCGGAAAGGCATCACTGGTCGCCGCGCGCATCATTCCTGATTGAGTGAACTGGAGCGCGAGTTGGCGATTTATTTCTCCAGATAAGGCAGGTATCCCTGCGTCTTCATGCGCAAGCGATAGACCGAGGTCGTCGCGGTGATGTAGAGAGTCTGGTAGTCCCTATCTCCCCACGTGAGATTGGCCGGCTGCTCGGGCATTGCGATCGTTCCCAGGTGATTCCCTTTGGAATCCCAAATCCATATTCCTTTCGGACCGGTAACGAACAAGTTTCCGCTCTTATCCACTTTTATTCCGTCCGGGACACCCTCATGTTTGCCGCCAGGTTCGTCGCCGAATACCCGGCCGTTCGTGAGCGAGCCGTCTGCAGCGACATCGTAGACGCGGATGTTTCGCTTCTCGCTATCGTCGACATAAAAATGTTTTCCGTCGGGCGAAAAAGCCAGCCCATTGGGCTGCGCCAGATCTTTGGTGAGCAGGCGAAGATTGCCCTGTGCATCGAGACGGAAGACGCCCTGGTAAGACATTTCCTGCTTCTCGCCCGCAACGAGATCAAGCGTAGGATCAGTGAAATAGATAGCGCCGTCCGGCCCAACGATCACGTCGTTCGGGCTGTTCAGCTTCTTGCCCTCAAAGTGATCGGCCAGAATCGTGTACTTGCCCTGAGGAGTCACCGCAATGATCGCGCGCAAAACGCTCGCGCAGTCGATCAGCCGATGTTGCCGGTCAAAGGTGTTGCCATCCGGATCGCCCAGCGCAATGACCTCTTCTTTTCTTCCATCCGGATAGACGCGGAAAATCTTGTTGATCGTCTCGTCGCTAACATAGAGGAATCCAGCCTCGTCCCACATGGGGCCTTCGGTGAAACCAAAGCGGCTGGCCACAGTTTCCAGCTTCGCATCGCGGTCAACGAAATTCCAGAACGCTGGAGAGCTTGCCTCGAGACCGAACGCGCGACGATTTTGCCCCATCCCGCTGGCGAGAACAAAAATCAAGATCACAGCGACCGAACCTGCGCACCAAGTCAGCCTCATTCGTTTGTCCGTGCAGGCGGCTTAGAGTTGGGCGCCGATTGCTTCGTCATACCTGCGCTCATCAGGTAGCTGATCAGATCCTTGAGTTCGCTGTTCGTGAGGCGCTTGTCGTAGTCCGAGGGCATCCAGGATTGATTGAAATATTCGAACTTCTGCAGATCGGATTTCTGAAAGAAGTGAAAGGAACCATCCTGACTTTGAAGCTGCACCGAGAAGTTGTCCTCGTTGCGAATCAGGCCCTCGATCCGTGTTCCGTCCCGGGTTATCACTGCTGCCGGCTTGTATCCGACAGGAATCATTCTGGCTGAGTTGAGCAGCGCTTTCTGAATCTCCTCCGAACTCTTCTCCGAACCATATGCTGTGAGATCGGGACCGAGAAAGCCTCCCTCGCCGGAGACGACGTGACACGAAGAGCACTCTCCCTTGCCGGAAAAAATCGCCTTGCCACGTTCGGCGTTTCCGGGAAGCTGGCGCGCTATCCCCCGGCCCTGGAGCAGCCGCAGATAGCTGACCAGCGAGCGCACCTGCGCCGCGGTCAGCGCATGAAATCCCGGCATCCCCGTGCCCGGCACGCCGTTTGAGATGACGTTCGAAATCTGCGCGTCGGTCAGATGCTGCACCCTGCCGCTGTTTGCAATGCCCGGAGCCTTCTCGCTTCCGCGCCCGTCGAGACCATGGCAGCCCGCACAGGTCGAATTAAAAGTGCTCTTCCCGGCCGGTGGCTTTGACTGGAAGTCTTCCTCCCACGAATCCTGCGAGAAAGACAGAGAAACGCAGCACAATAGCGCCGACACCAACCCAGCCACGATCAGCGCACTCTTCAAAGCGTGGTTCATCAAGATGGATTTCCTAGAAAACGAATTTCGCACCCAGCCGCATTGATCTACCGAAAATCAGACAACTTTCATGCAGTGAAAAGACGATTTTCAATCTGAGAAATGCAATCTGCTAGAAGCAGGGTTTATCCCAACGCTTGCGCACGTGTCAACTCTTGAGTCGATAAATCAGTGACACGTGGCGCAGCACTGTTTTGTTTCGTTCCGATCGGGCGATCGTTTCCGAGGGGCAGTTCTCGAAAGCAGACATTCATGCACCAGGGCGCCCGAGAGACGGATGCTACTTTTGTTTCACCGCGATCGCCGAAATCTCTACGCGAGCGTCGTTCACCAGTCCCGCCGCTTGAATCGTAGCTCGGGCCGGCTTGGGATCGGGCATGATCGTCTTGTAAACCTTGTTCATCTCAGGAAAGTCGTGGATGTCCGCCAGATACACCGTCACCGACACGATGTCCTTGAGATCGTAGCCGCCCGCCTTCAACACTTTTTCGATGTTTTCGAGTGTGGCTTTCGTCTCCGCTGCAATGCCGCCCGGCGCCAGTTTGCCGGCCTCATCCGTTCCTTCCTGTCCGGCGACGTACATCGTGTTGCCCGCGATGACACCGTCGTTGAACGGCAATCCGCGCGCGGGTGCGAGATTGATCACTTTTTTCTCCTGTGCTGCGGCCCCAAAACTCGCCGCTATCACACACAGCGCAATAACAATCCAGCTGAACTTTCTCCATGACATATGTCGTCTCCTTTGTTCCATCAATATCCGTTGACCAGTCTCATTCGTCCTGCCGACGCTTTTGCCAGCGCAGGCTCAACGGTGGTAGAGTCCGCGCACATATATAAACCGTGGAGGACCCAATGCACAACTTCTTCAAACTCCCCGCGAAGCCGTTACGCCACGCGATTGTCGCCGCTCTCGGCCTGATGGTTCTCATCGCCGGCCTGCGCACGCTGGTAGCACAGTCTGACTCCTCCACCTCCTCCGACGCCGATCTCATTTCGCAGTTCCGGCGCGTCGAGGTTGCCAGCGTCTCCGACGCCCTCGAGCAGATTACCGGCAAGCGCATGTACATGAGTCATCGCATGCAGCCGATCTACACGGCAAAGTTCGCCGGCTTCGCCCGCACGGTGCAACTCAAAAAAGATGAGGGCAACAAAGACCCCGAGGCGCTAAGCGGCATGTTGGAGGCGATCGATCAGGGCTCGGCCGATTCTGTCTACGTCATGGTCGTCGAAGACGGCGACGACATCGCCGGCATGGGCGGCCTGATGGGTACTGCCATGGCGGCCCGCGGATATTCCGGCGCGGTGATCGACGGTGGTGTGCGCGACGTCGCTTATCTCCGCAAGATCGGCTTTCCCGTTTTCGCCACTGGCATCGTCCCCTCCACATCCGTCCATCACTACCGCTTCGCCGGAGCGCAGATTCCCGTCACCTGCAACGGCGTGCCCGTCAATCCCGGCGATATCGTCGTCGCCGATAGCGACGGCGTGGCGGTTGTCCCCAAGTCGCAGGCGCAGGCCGTCCTCACCCTGGCGCAGCAGATGGACTACAAAGAGCACTCCATGTATGCCGTAATCGAGCAGATGCAATCGATCGTGGCCGCAGTCAAAAAGTTCGGCCGCCTCTAAATCTTCAATTCGTACTTGCGAAAAGTCGATTTTCATCAGATAATTTGCACTTTCATTTTTGAAAAGGCGTCATGGCCAAACGAACCTATGACATTACGGCGCTGCAGCGCGGCCTCCGTCTGCTCCACTTGTTCAGCGAATCGCCGCGCGGCCTCACCGCCAAGCAAGTCGCCGGCCTCTCCAGGCTGCCCGTCAGCACGGTTCACCGTTTTCTCGCCAATCTTGTTACCGCCGGATTTCTCAGTTGCGACAGCGATGGGACTTATCATCTCGGCATAGCCTGTTTCGCCATCGGGCAAGCCGCGGTTGGCCAGCTCGACATTCGGCGTTTGAGCCTGCCTTATTTGCGTGAACTCAATCAGCAAACTCGCGAGACCATCCATCTCACCGTTCGTCATGGGCTCGCCGCGGTCTATGTTGAAAAATTAGATTCGCCCGAACCCCTGCGCATTCATTCGCGCATTGGGGCTGCTGTGCCGCTCTACTGCACGGCGGTAGGAAAAGTCATGCTCGCTTACATGCCCGAGGAAGAGCGTGAGCGTGTTCTTCCCGAGCTCAATGTGAAGCGCCAGACGGCCAACTCCGTCGGCAATCTGCAGGAGCTCCGCACCGAACTTTACCGCGTGCGCAAAAACGGATTTGCCTGCGACATGGAAGAGCACGAGATGCACATCCGCTGCGTGGCCGCGCCCATCTGGGATCACAACGGCAGCGTGCAATCGAGCCTAAGCATCACGGCTCCGGTTGTGCGCATGCCCGTGACTCGTCTGCGCCAGCTGGCACCGCTGATCCAGGCGGCAGGATTGCATATTTCTCGTGAGCTTGGATACCAGCCGCCAGCCGCAGCCCGAGTAGCGACCGACAAGCGTTTGACCGCGGAGGGTCGACTTGCAAAAGCGGCCATCTAGATTCGCTCCCGCATTCGGCTACGCGTCGCCACAGCCGCCTTTCTTGCGCGTGCACGACGTAGTCAAGTTTGCTATCGCAGTCTGCATGCTTTGCGCGTGTCTTGCCGCAGCTGAAGGCGGCGCTGAATCTACAACAATTGACGTGCGAACAAACGACCTGCTGGTTCAGCCACCCGGCGCGAACTGGATCTCTTACAACGGAGACTATTCCGGTCGCCGGTATAGCGCGCTGTCTGAGATCCGCGCAGAAAACTTACCCCAACTGCAAGCCGCATGGGTCTTTCACGCGCACAACACAAATCGGCTGGAAAACACTCCGGTTGTAGTGAACGGAATGATGTTCGTGACCGCCGCGAACGATGCATTCGCGCTTGACGCGGCCACTGGACGCGTTATCTGGCATCATGCACGCGCGCTATCCGAAGGACTCATCGACGATGCCTCCAGCCACATCTCGCGCGGAGTGGCTGTCTGGCACGATCGCGTCTTCATGGAGACCGACAACGCCCATTTACTCTGCCTCGACGCACGCTCGGGAAATGAAATTTGGGACATCGCCTACGCCGACTGGAACAAAAACTATGGCGCCACCAGTTCCCCGCTCGTCGTCAAAGACAAAGTGCTGGTGGGAACTTCCGGTGGAGACGATGGCGTGCGCGGATTCGTAGCCGCCTTCGATGCGGCGACTGGCAAGCTCGCCTGGAGGTTTTGGACGATTCCCGCCCCTGGCGAATTCGGCTCAGAGAGCTGGCCCGGCACAATGTATCTGCGCGGCGGCGGCACCACCTGGATGCCTGGAACCTATGATCCGGCGCTGAACCTGATTTATTGGGGCACCAGCAACCCAGCTCCCGATTTCAACGATGACGTGCGCCCCGGCGACGCTCTCTACACCGATTGCCTACTCGCACTCGATCCGGATACTGGAAAACTGAAATGGTATTTCCAGTTCACGCCTCACGATCTATTCGACTACGACGCGGTCGAAACGCCGATGTTGATCGATGCCGCCTTTCAAGAACAGCCTCGCAAATTGTTGGTGCAGGCGAATCGCAACGGATACATCTACGTGCTCGACCGCACTAACGGAAAGTTTTTGTCCGCCACTCCATTCGTGAGCAAGCTGAACTGGGCCAAAGGTATCGACGATCGCGGCCGCCCCATTCGGAGCGACATTCGGCCCACTCCCGCCGGTACTCGAATTTGTCCGGGATATTCCGGCGCCACAAACTGGTACGCGCCCTCATATAACGAGACGACGCACACGGTTTACTTTCTCTCGCTCGAGGAGTGCGAAACTTACTTTTCCCAGCCCACACAAGCGTTCAAGGAAGGCAAAGAATTTTACTCGACCGGCGTAAAGCATATCCCGGGCGAGACATCGCAAAAACTTTTGGTGGCATACGATTTGGATTCCAACACGATCGCGTGGAAGTATCCGCAGACCGGCCGGGGGCATTCTTCCGGCGGCACCATGACCATTGCCTCAGGTTTGCTTTTCTTCGGAGACGATTCCGGATCATTCGAGGCCGCCGACGCGCGCACTGGCAAGCCGCTATGGCATTTCAATACGGGCCAGGACATGAGCGCATCGCCCATGACCTATGCAGTCGACGGAAAGCAGTATGTTGCCATCGCTGCTGGAAGCGACATTTTTAGTTTTGTATTGTCAAACTAGTTCGCTCAACTTTCTTTCCGTGAGTGCGGAGGTTGGTAATGACTTTGTCCTCAAATTGGAATCGACGCGGATTTCTTGGCACCGTAGGAGCAGTCGCCGCCTCAATTCTTTCTCCACTAAACTTGTTTTCCTCCAGCGCACCTCCGGGTGCTCGCACCACGGTGAAGGGATTCGGAGAAACAGGAAATCCGTACGACGAACTCGGCGTCACGACCGTCATCAACTGCGAAGGCACTATGACGATGCTCGGCGGTTCCGTGCTGCGACCGGAACTCGAAGCCGTGATGGCAATGGCCGGCCGCCACTTTGTGAGTATTCCCGAGCTTGAGGTCGCGGCGGGAAAGAGAATTGCCGAAATGCTGAAACTGCCCGAAGGCTACACCGCTCTAGTGACCTCTGGCGCAGCAGCCGCGATTCAATCCGGACTCGCCGGCATTCTCACTCGCGATAACGAAACACTGATCAAGCAAATTCCCGACCTCACCGGCATGAAGTCCGAAGTGATCATTCAGAAATCGCACCGCAACCCTTTCGATCACCAGTTGAGAAACACAGGCGTCAAGCTCATCGAGATCGAAACACCCGACCAGTTGCGGCAGGCGGTCAACGATCGCACCGCGATGATGCACTTCAGCAACTTCGCCAACGCCGCCGGACAGATCAAGGTCGACGAATGGCCCAAGTTCGCGAAACAATTCAACCTCCCGTGCATGAATGATGCCGCTGCCGACACGCCTCCAGTCTCCCACCTATGGGACTACACCAACATGGGCTACGACCTCGTCACGTTCAGCGGCGGCAAAGCCATGCGCGGGCCGCAGTGTGCAGGTCTATTGATCGGGCGAAAAGAACTGGTCGCCAGCGCTCTGCTCAACAACAGCCCGCACGAAGACACGATTGGCCGCAGCCAGAAGGTCGGCAAAGAAGAAATCATCGGCATGGTCAAGGCAATCGAACTCTATCTCGCCGAAGACCACGACGCGCTGGCCAAAGAGTGGCAGGACAAGCTCGCCGGCATATCTCGCGAGCTCACGAAAATCCCCGGCGTGAGCACGCAATTCTTCGTCCCCGACATCGCAAATCACATGCCCCACATGCAAATCACCTGGGACTCGAGAATCGCGCTCACCCCCAGAGACGTCTCCAAACGCCTGCGTAGCGCCAAGCCTTCCATCGTGATCGGCGGCGGCGAAGAGCGCCCCGGACTTGTCATGTGTTCGTTCATGCTGCAGCCTGGAGAAGACAAGATTGTGGCAGAACAGCTTTCGCGCGTGTTGCGAGGCAACGCGGCGTAGATTGATGGTCTGCAGTCCTGTTTTTGCGAAAACGATGCCGTGCCGCACAAAACCCGAAATCAGCTTGCCGGCGGAAGACCGGCTATGGCGCCGTCATGCGGAGCTTCGATCCTTTGCCTTCCAGCCACGCGTTGAATTCATCGACCATTTGTGTCGTCCATTTCGAATCGATCTGACCGGGCGTGTACTTGCCTTCGCGAAGCATCAGGTGTCCCCACTCGTCGACGAGGTGATCCATTTCGGTGTCGTCGGCGAGTTTCTCAGCCAACTGCGGGGGAATAAACGTAACTCCTTCCGGATCGCCAATCGCAATGTCGCCGGGCATCACCGTCACGTCTCCAATACGGATCGGCACATTGATCCCAGTCAGCATCACGCTCTCCAGAGCCGAGGGGTCGACGCCACGAGTGTAGACCTGGAATCCGGCGATCTCTTGAATGCCCGTGACGTCGCGAATCGCACCGTTCACGATCAGGCCGTTGTGACTTTTGGCGTAGATCGCGGTCGCCAGATTGTCTCCAATGATCGTGCCGTAGCGGACTTTTCCAAACAGGTCGACGACCAGTACGTCGCCCGGTTGAAGAATGTCGATGATCCAGGAATTCTCGTCGCCGACGCGATGCTCTTTCTTCCCATTCGCCTGAATCACCGAGTCCACGTCCGGCCGGCGAGGCATAAACACCGCGGTCACCACACGCCCGATCAGGCGCTGGCCCGGATTGATCGTTTTCCAGCCGCCTTCAAACTGATTGCGAAATCCGGCGTCTTGCAGCAGATCCCAGGCTTCATCGGCGGTCACATCCTTCAGACGCACCAACACGGAGTCAGGTACGTCGGGGCGTCCGTCAGGAAAACGGTCGCCGTGCCACGCCGCCGTGAACTCAATCCGCTGCTCTTTCGAAAACAGGTCGAGCTGAGCCATGGTGGGCGCCGCCAGTGCCAACGCGACGGCGGAAAGGAATGCCGAACGGCGAATGATTGTGTGATTCCAGATTTTCAACGCGCAACCTCGCAAGTCAACAGTGACATCAAGTGCGCGAAGGTAACATACCGTGCCGATTGCGGCAATCTACTCTTCGCGTGCGCGACGCGCACTCTTCGCCCTGGAGCGGACACGTGGTAGCCGCAACGGGCACGACTCGCGTGCGCTGGCTCTTGGTCGCCTGGCTCTTCGTCCTGAGCGCCGTCTCTTACCTCGATCGCGTTAACATTTCGATCGCGGGAGGATCCATCGCCGACGCCTATCATTTGAGCGATGTGCAACTGGGCAAGATCTTCAGCGCATTAGTCGCCGGGTACGCGTTGTTCCAGACGGCGGGCGGCAGGCTCGCGGATCGCTTTGGTCCGCGCCGCGTTTTAACGGCCGGCGTCGTGTGGTGGGGGCTGTTCACCGCGCTCACGGCGCTTGTGCCGGCCAACGTGACGGGCGCCCTGCTGCTGTTCGTGTCCGTCCGCTTTTTACTGGGTGCGGGCGAGGCCGTCATCTATCCGGCGGCGAATCAATTCACGGCGCGCTGGATCCCGATGCGCGAACGAGGCATCGCAAACGGTTGGATTTTCGCGGGAGTTGGCGCGGGAGCCGGACTTACGCCTCCGTTGATCACGTACTTCATGGTGCATTACGGTTGGCGGTCTTCGTTCTGGGTTTGCGCCGTGATCGGTTTGCTGGCAGGCGCTGTATGGTACGTGATGGCGCGCGACACACCGGAACAGCACCCGGGAGTCTCCGCGGCGGAGTTGTCCACGATTCGCTCAGGAGCGGCATTCGCGGCGCCGCAAAACAAATCAAGTCTTATCTCCTGGACACAGGTCGTGGAGAGTCGCGAAGTGTGGGCCGTAACCATCAGTTATTTCTGTTACGGCTACGTTGCCTGGATTTTTTTCAGCTGGTTCTATCGCTACCTCGCAAAGGTTCGCGGGCTCGATCTAAAAGCGAGTGCTTTTTATTCGATGCTGCCGTTTCTGGCGATGTTAGTCTGCTGCCTGTTGGGCGGAAAAATAAATGACCGCCTCACCAAATCACGCGGACCGCGCCTCGGGCGCTGTGGCGTCGCTGCGGGTGGAATGGCGGTGGCGGCTATTTTCATTGCCCTTGGTGCGCAGGTGCAGGGTGCCAGGTTGGCAAGCGTCGTGTTAGCCGGAGGGGCCGGCGCTCTTTATTTGTCGCAGAGCTCGTTCTGGTCCATCACAGCAGATATCGCCGGCGGTTCTGCCGGTTCGGTCTCAGGGTTCATGAACATGGGCGGCCAGATTGGCGGAGCCGTTACCGGTTCTCTGACGCCGTGGATCGCCGCCCGTTATGGATGGACCGCGTCGTTTCTCGTGGCAGCAGCATTGTGCCTCCTGGGCGCGCTCAGTTGGCTCGCGGTCAACCCGTTGAAGAGACTCACAGAAGAAGATTCGCCGAACAGCCATGCTGTAACGAACGATGCTGTTACGAAAAAGTCAATCTCTGGGGCACAAGTCGAGCCAGTGCGCCCATGAAGCTATGTCAAAGTTGACGATCAAGCCGAAGAGAGAGTGCGCCTGGGACTTGGTCAGCCTGGGCGAAGTGATGTTGCGCCTCGATCCGGGCGACGAGCGCATATCCACGACGCGCCATTTTCGCGCCTGGGAGGGTGGCGGCGAATACAACGTCGCACGCGGTCTCAGGCGCTGCTTCGGCCTCGACACGGCGATCGTAACGGCGCTCGCGGACAATCCAGTCGGACGCCTCGTCGAAGACCTCATGCTGCAGGGCGGTGTAAACCAAAAATATGTCCAGTGGGTGCCTTTCGACGGGGTCGGGCGCAGCGTTCGCAATGGATTGAATTTCACCGAGCGTGGATTCGGCATCCGCGCCGCCGTTGGCTGCTCCGATCGGGGACACACCGCGATTGCACAACTGAAGCCCGGCGATATTTCATGGGACCAGGTCTTCGGAAAAGACTGCGCACGCTGGTTTCACACCGGCGGAATCTTCAGCGCATTGTCCGAGACGTCGCCCCTGGTCGCGCGCGAAGCAATGGAAGCCGCCAGGCGGGCTGGCGCCGTCGTTTCCTACGATTTGAACTATCGCCCCTCGCTTTGGAAATCGATCGGCGGAAAAGCTAAAGCCCAGGAAGTCAACCGCACCCTCGCGCCGCTCATCGATGTGATTCTCGGAAACGAAGAAGATTTTACCGCCGCCCTCGGTTTTGAAGTCGCCGGCCTTGACGAGCATCACTCGAAGCTCGATGCCTCCGGCTTCAAAAAAATGATCGAGCGCGTAGTAAAGGAATATCCAAATCTCTCGGTGATCGCCACGACCTTGCGGCATGCCAAAACCGCTACGCAGAACGATTGGGGTGCGCTCTGCTACTGCGAGGGAAAATTTTATGAAGCGCCCAAGCGCGAGAATCTCGAAATTTACGACCGCGTCGGTGGCGGAGATTCTTTCGCATCAGGACTGATCTACGGCTTCCTCGCGGGCAAAGATCCGCAGTGGTCCGTCGAGTGCGGAGCCGCGCACGGCGCGCTCGCCATGACGACACCCGGCGACACCACCATGGCAACGCTCGCAGAAGTATTGCAAACTATGACTTCTCGAACGGCTCGCATTGAGCGGTGAGCGATTCTGACAGGTCAATTTTCTATGACAATGGACGACGCAATTCGGCGAATTGGCGAGGTTGGAATCATTCCGGTGGTTCGCGCTTCGAGTGTCGAGGAGGCTATCCGCGCGGTCGAAGCGATATGCGCGGGCGGCATTCCCCTGATCGAAATTACGATGACCGTTCCGAATGCCGCAACTGTGATCCGTGAAGTTTCGCAGCAGTATCGCGGCACGGCGGTGATCGGCGCAGGTACGGTGACCTCCGCCGAGCAGGGTGAACAATGCATTCGAGCAGGCGCGGAGTTCCTGGTCAGCCCCGGTTTGTCGGCCGCGGTGCTTTCACTGGCTCGCGCCAGCGGAATCCTGGCCATTCCCGGCGCACTCACTCCGACTGAGCTCATGAGCGCCCAGGATCATGGCGCTCGATTGGTAAAAATATTTCCCTGCGGAAACGTTGGCGGACCGAAGTACATAAAATCGCTCCGCGCGCCGTTTCCAAATGCTCTGATGATTCCCACCGGTGGAGTAAATGCAGCAAATGCAGCCGATTTCATCGCCGCAGGAGCATTTGCGCTTGGAGTGGGAGCGGACCTGGTTGACCTGCAAGCGCTACGCCGTGGAGACACGGCAAAAGTGACAGCAACGGCAAGGGAACTCGTTCAGGCTGTGCGTACAGCACGCGGCACCGTCTCCGCGCCCGCCTAAGTTCTACTGATTCACGCCGCTTGCCAGAACGCCGCCGTCGACCGGCAGAATCACGCCGGTAACGAAGCTCGCTGCATCAGACGCGAGAAACACCGCGGCCCCAACCAGTTCCTCCAGTTCTCCGAATCGGCCCATCGGCGTCCGCATCAGCACTTCATTCCCGCGGCCCGTGCCCACAAGAAATTTTTCGCTCAGCGGTGTGCGGAAATATCCAGGAGCGATCGCGTTGACGCAGATTCCGTGCTTTGCCCACTCAATCGCCAGCGACTTGGTGAGCGAAGCCAGCGCCGACTTGCTGGCGCTATACGCTGCCACTTCAAAAAGCGCAAGAAACGATCCCATCGACGCAATACTGATGATGCGACCGTAGCGGCGGTCAATCATGTGCCGTCCAAAAATCTGGCAGGTGCGCAGCACGCCCGTCAGGTTCGTCTCCACGATGCGATTCCAGTCAGCCTCAGGATAATCCAGCGTCGGCGCGCGCTTCGTGATTCCGGCAGCATTGACGAGTATGTCGACCTTCTCAAATGCGCCGACGCATTCGCTCAACAGATGCTCCAGCGAACTGCGGTCAGTGACGTCGCAAGTCACTCGCAGCGACCGCCGGCCAAGCGCCTCAATCTCATCCGCCAATGAATTCACAAACTCCGTTCGTCGCGCGCTCGAAACCACATCGGCACCCGCTTGTGCCAGCCCCAGCGCGATGGTTCTCCCAATGCCCGAACTTCCGCCGACAACGACCGCTGTCTTACCTTCCAGATCGAGTTGCTTGTAGCCCATGAGTCCTCGAGTGATCTCTCGCAACTGCCCTCTACCAATTAAACATCGTCCCGTCGAGCTTCCGGTTCACCGGCAAGTAGGCGCGTTCATACGGAAATTTGTCCGCCAGCTTTTCGTCATAGTCGACTCCCAATCCCGAAGCTTCTCCCGGATGCAGATATCCCCCCTTGAAGAAATATTTGTGCGGAAAAACTTCGTCGGTCTCCCGTGTGTGCAGCATGTATTCCTGAATTCCAAAATTGTTCACCGAGATATCCAAATGCAACGCTGCAGCCATCGCCACGGGCGACAAGTCGGTCGCGCCGTGGCAACCAGTTCGCACGTGATAGATCTCGGCCAGCGCAGCAATCTTCTTGAGATGGGTAATCCCCCCGCTGTGCACAACCGTCATGCGGAGATAGTCGATCAGTTGCTCTGTAATCAGAATATGAGCGTCCCACACAGCGTTGAAAACTTCGCCCACGGCAATCGGCGTTATCGTGTGCCGGCGGATCATGCGAAATCCCTCCTGCAACTCCGCCGCAACCGGATCTTCCATCCAAAAAAGATGGTAAGGCTCCAGGCTCTTTCCCAGTCGCGCCGCTTCAATCGGAGTAAGCCGGTGATGAACGTCGTGCAGCAAATGCAGGTCGTCGCCGAACTTCAGTCGCAGCGCCTCGAAAAGTTTGGGCACGTGGAGAAGATATTTTTCCGTCGACCACACGTTCTCCGGCGGCAATCCCTTTTCCGCAGGCTCGTAATACATTTTGTCCCGTGCAACTCCATAGGTGGAACTCAGCCCCGGTATGCCGCTCTGCGCCCGCACCGCCAGATAGCCCATCTCTTTATATTTCGCAACTTCGTCGGTGGTTTCTTCAACGTCGCGTCCATTGGCGTGGCCGTAGACCAGCACTCCACTTCGGCTCTGGCCGCCGAGCAGGTTGTAGACCGGCGTGTCGAGCGCTTTTCCTTTGATGTCCCACAGCGCCATATCCACGGCCGCAATGGCGGTCATAGTTACGGGACCTCGGCGCCAATATGCTCCTTTGTATAAGTACTGCCACATGTCTTCCGTCTGAAACGGATCGCGCCCAATCAGGCAAGGGATCAGATGATCACTCAGATAGGAAGCGACAGCGAGCTCGCGGCCATTGAGAGTCGCGTCCCCTAAACCGTAGACGCCCTCATCGGTCGAAATCTTCAGCGTGACGAAATTTCTTCCGGGGCTGCTGACGAATACCTTTGCCGCCGTGATCTTCACGCTCGCTCCTCAACCAATTGGGTGCAATGAGTGTAAACAAAATGACCGCAAACAAAAACGAGGATCGAGTCGCGCTGCACCTGGGGCCGTCGAATCAGGAAGACACTCGACCGCAGATTCGCCTAGGCAAGCACTACGAAGTCAGCGTCACGAGCGCCTTGCTTCGCAGTTCCGACTGCAGCGCAGAACTCAGCATGGAAGCCGAGTTATCGTCGAGATAGACCGTCACATTCGGATGCCGACGCAAAATGGAGGCGGGCGCGTTCGGGCTGATCTCTCCTTCGATGCACGCCTTCACGGCGCGCGCCTTCCTCAAATCGGGAACCACGGCGAGCAGTTCGCGACCCTTCAGGATCTGGCGGGCCGACATCGAAATCGCGCGCTTGGGGACTTGCGAGATATCGGTGAACCATGCTTCACCCACCTGCTGCCGCCGGCAAGCCTCATCCAGGTTGACGATCAGATACGGTTCTTCCGTGTCGAAGTCCGCCGGCGGATCATTGAATGCAATGTGTCCGTTCTCGCCAATGCCAAGAAATGTAATGTCGATGGGGACGGAGACGAGTTTCCTGCCCACCTCACGTGCGGTTTCGTCGGGATTCTCACCGCCGTCCAAATAATGGAAATTCGAGAGGCCCACCTTGCTCGCCAGATTGTCGATCAAAAACTTTTTGAAGCTGGCGGGATGGCCTGCCGGCAATCCGATGTATTCATCCAGATGGAAGGCCTCAATCTTCGACCAGTCGAGGTCACGCGTGCTGGTCAACGCCTCAAGAAACTCGAATTGCGCCGCTCCGGTCGCGGTCACGATCCTCGCTTGCCCGCGCTCTTTGATCGCTCGCTGAATCGCGCTCGTAGCCTGGGCCGCAGCAGCTTTCCCAAGAGTTGCCTTGTCGCTGAATCTTCGAAGAATCATGGATGGACCCGGGCATGACTTCGTGCAACGTGGCTTGCGAAGTCATGTTGCAAAATCAACTTGCGAAGTCGGCAAATTATACAAGCGCACGCGCACGATAAGCGCGGCAAGCGCGCGTTGCTTTCATGGCATGAAAATCCGTATCGGGGCACCCCATAGGCATGTCATTCTGAGCGCAGGGCGAGCGAATTCGAACACAAAACCTAGCCTGATCGTAGTCGAAGACTCGAAGGGTCGAAGAGTTGCTTCAGTCCAAACGGACGTCGGCGACATCCGGACTCCCGGCTTTATTGGAGAAGTCTTATCCGCAGAAAAGTGAGTGCGTCCAGCACTCATCGAGAGGCGTTTACGGCGATGTACATCAAACCGGAAACGGAAATGGCGATGAAAAGATACGGCCAATACTCGAATGCGCGTCGAAAGATCGTGGCTTGCGACTTGGTTTGGTCAAAATAGCGGCGCATATCTTGAAGGGGCAGGATTCGCAACTCCCAACGGACCGTCCGATCATCTGCGCGATACGTGGGCCCAGGCAAATTCCATTGAGCTCTTGTCCAGTGAATTGCGCAATACGGGAAATCCTGTAATTCGGCGCGGGTGGCCTATCGCAGCCGTTCCTCGCTAATCAGCCTACGCTCCCGTTAAGGCGAAAGGGAGGAAACAGCAGGATCAGGATCGCGCCCAATGCCACGCCGGCCATCAAAAAAGTAACCGCCGTCGGCACATCGTAAGACCGGCGACTCTCGCGGTTCCCGGGCGCTCGCAGATTTCTCTCGTACACCTTTCTCTCATCCAGATTCTTCTCGTGATCGACCATCGAGTTCGTGCTCACGGGATCGCCTCTATGCTCTCGATGCGAATTCTGTTGCTGCTCAGCTCCAGCTTGCCGGTTACTTTTACCCGACGCCCAAGAAATTGCTTTGCCCGCAATTGGTCGTCGAACAAATAACTGATTTTGGTGACCGGATCATTGAGCACAATCTGCCCCTTGTCCCGTTTCACACGTCCCGTAAACGCCAACACGTCCTGCGTTTGGGGATCGTGAACGGGCGCTGCGCTATCGGACTGCGGCGAGGGTGGGGCTTGCTGGCTGTCCGTCGCGGCACTAAGTGTTGCCGGTGTCGGATCGACGACAGCTTGCTGTGCCGTAAGCGTACCTGCTGCGACCAGCACCGTAAAGATCGCAGCAACCATCGCGAGCGCCTGTGCACGACAAATCTTCATCAATTCTCCACATCGCCGTTCGTTTTATGCGGCCGCTGCTGCCGCAGTACTCGCGCCTGACATCGCTGCGGCCTCGCACGCTCCCGCGCACCGCAACAATTCAGTTGCCTTGTCTGCCCGCGAACCTTCCGGACATGCGACATATACCAGGGCGCCTATGTCCGAAATCTCATGACTCAGCCTGCTCGCTTCGCGTTCCGGAAAACCCAGATCTTGCAGCGTTGTTCCAGACCCACAAGATTGTGATGTCTGTTTTCGCTCAGTCAACAATACCCGGAGAAACGCCTGCGAGCGGATGAAGACCCCGACCGTCGGAATGACGACTGCCCCAAACTCTGAAACCCATCCAATCGTCACTAATGCTCTGTCTTCGCTTTCGACGCCATCGATACGCGTGTCGCGCACCACCTCCGACACGGGATGAGCGGGCGACAGCACCATGCATATGTCTTGCTTGTCGAATCCGGCGCGGTTCAAGCTCGACACAACTTCACTCAGTGCGACGTTGCAGGAATACATACCGTAAGCAGCGGCACCGGTTCCTCGCATAGCCTCATATCTCCGAACAGTAGTTTGGGGAGAACGAACCCCGTCAGACTCGTACACCAACCATACAAACACGGGTGCAGCCGCGCACTAGGGTGAATCGTGTAGCGAATCTGAGGCCCGCTCCACTTGCAGCATTTCAAAGATTTCTCTCACAGCTTCGACCACGCCCGCCTGACCAACCTGTGGAAATTCACCGGCATGCGGTACTCACCGTAGGATTCGGAGCAAAATCCGTTATGACAAAATTTCCCGCAAACAAAGCAAGGATTGCCCGTTCGCGAACGCGCCAGAATTCCATCGCGCTGAGAACGAACGGAAAGGTGAGCAGATCTACAGTTGGCACTCGGTTTGCATTCATTCCACGCAAGGTCGCACAACTCAAGTTGAGACCACAAAACTTATCATTCTGGAGGTAGAAAAGATGAAACGGCTTCTCTCGATCGTTGCACTGCTCGGCCTCACCGGCCTCGGAGTTAATCTGTCGGCCCAGCAGTCTCCCTCAAGTTCCGCGCAAAATCCCTCGGCTGCCGGCCAATCGAGTTCGATGCCTCAGCAGCAGACCGATGCCACCAATCCGCAGCAGTCTGCTCGCAGCTTCGAAGGTAAGATTGCCAAGTCCGGCGACAAGCTCGTTCTGCAGGAAAGCACCACGCAGACTGCCTACCAGCTCGACGATCAGGACAAGGCAAAACAGTTTGAAGGAAAGAGCGTAAAGGTGATGGCGACTGTCGATCCCAATACGAACACGCTCCACGTCGTCGACATCACTCCCTCCGAGAATCGTTAACCTGTAAATCGGAGCATCGCTGAAATGCCCGCTGGCTGCAAAAGCAGCGGGCATTTTTCTGTGCGCCTTTGTTCTCTTTCAGGACCACCGCGAGTGATAACTAGATACCGGAGACGACGGAGCAACAGCACCAAGAACGCAGCCGCGAAGGGGCGGAATGCAATAGCCCGGCACGTAAGTGCCGGCCAAAGAGACGGCACCGGTCACAAGCACACTCGTCGAAGCGTCACTGACTCGACGAGACACGGAAGAATACTGAAGTCAGCTGCCCGAGAGTCAGCTGCCCGAGCAAAAATAAGCGGGAACCCTTAGCCCATTTCGATAAGGGAATTGAAGAAATGAGGAGCAGTCCTAAGAAAGCAATTCGATTTTGGTCACCCGGATTGTATTGCTGCCGCTATCGAGAACGCCGACTACCTTGACGAGCCTGTTCTCGTACTGGCTGGCCCCACTTTGCGAGTCCAATTGATAGCTTGTGCCGCTGCTGACCTTCAGCACGAACCGGTCTGCATCCTTCACAATTTTTCCCGTGAAAGTCTGTGTCTGGGTGGGAGCCTGGTCCGGTGGATTCGGTTCCGTTTTCTGCTGCGGATCAGGTTGCGGAACGGCTTTATCTGGCGGAGGCAGTGGCTGCGGCACAGGCCGCGGCTCCTGCATCGAGGACCAAGCGATCAATTCCTGGGTCTGGAGTGAATCTTCCGGAGAACCCGGTGCCGAAGGGCCTTGCCTCTCTTGCGCCACCACGAACGGCGCCGCTGCCAGCAACGCGCCGAAAAGAATGCTCGTCTTTCGACTCATAAAATAATCCCCTGAAAGACGAAGCGCAGATACTCACTCGCAATTTGGCTGCCATCACTATCGTTTTAACGGCTCGGCACTTTCTCGTTCGATCGGTCCGTCAATCTTGCAGGTTCTACACGATACCTGGCACTTTTACCCCGCTCACCGTTTGTGAATCTATACGGCCTTCGCTGTAGCGATGTCGGCGAAACCGCCCAGGCGCGTCGATTTCGGCCCCTTCGGTGTATGCAGGAGGCTATTGCAACTCAGACCGAAGTGCAGAGAACGCAGAAAATCTTGAGGGGGAGAACGATTCCAGATTCCATGCTTCCATGTATTTCGGCGCGCGAGCCTTTCGTCTTAAATGGCCATGAAGTCAACGCTCGAGGAGTTCCTACAATGCTCAATAAATCCGCCAAGATTGCCGTCCCGTCCGCCACTGTCGCACCCGGCGTCGATGATCCACGCCGAACCTTCGAAAGCGCCATCGCACACCTTCAAGCCGGACGGAGCTGCTCACAGACTCCCATCGCGCTGCGCAGTCGCAAAACTATCGTGGGAGATCCAGGCGCCGAAAAACGCGTACTCAACGATGCCGCCCGCGCCTTAGCGCGGCTATGGAACGTTTCGACGGCTTTGATCCGCTGAACAGCGAAGAAGTGCGAAGAAAGGAATAGATCCTATGTTTCGAGAGTTCGGAGCGTTTCTGCTGCTGTTTTCCGTGTTAGGCGCGATCGTTCATCAGGGCGAGATCGTTTACATTCTCGCCGCCGCAGCATTCATCTTCCTTTCCGTCGATCTCATGTCGGCGAAGGCACTCAAATCCTGGCGCGCGACGAAGCCCCGCAGCCAACACACGCTGTAGCCGACCACCTGACTCGAAATCTTCCAAGAATAAAAACAGAATGTCCGCCCTCTCTGGTTGCGGGACACTCTGCTTTGGGGCAAGTGCTGGGAAACACCCAGCGAAAATTAAACGGCTGTCGGCAACTGGCGAATACAGTATTCCTGTAGAGCGCAATCAGTTAACCGACAGCCGTCCGATCATCGAAACGCCAGCATCGTCAGCTAGCTTCCAGTCTCCCGCGTTTCCTCTTCTTCCTCAACATCCTCATCGCTACGGCGAGGCGGCTTCGGGTTTTGTTTGCTGTCATCTTTTCCTAACGCATCTTTGGCTTTTCCCCACGCGTTCTGCGCCTTGCCCTCGACCTGCTTCGCGGCGCCTTCCACCTGCTTCTTAGGATCGCCGGTCCATTCTTCAGCCTGCCGCTCGATGCGACCCGCTATGTCTTTCGCCTTGCCTTTGATGCGGTCCTTATTCATTTCATCCTCCACGGATTCTCGGTTGACTGACTTGATCGTGGCCACGCCAGAACCCAATCAGTGTCTGCTCGTAGAAAAACTGCGCCGGACAATTCGACTCGAGTCGTATTTGTCGGCGCAGCAGTTTTAATTCGGAAAAGAACAACTTTCTTCGACTCTGCCTTACGCGATCTTCTCTTTCTTCTGTTCTCCGGGATTGCGCTCGGACATCGGCTGATTCCCGCTCTGCTTCTGCTGCGAGTGGGCATTGCGCTGGTGATCCTGCAGTTCCTGGTCGGAGTTGAACGACTGATGACATACTCCGCAAGTCTTCTTCTGGTTCTGATCCTGCGACATTGAATTGCCTCCTGATTGTGATTTCAAACCGCTTGTTCTTCTTTGTGCCGCTCTATGAGATGCCGATGTTCTCCACGACTGTTCGCACGCTCTTTCGTGCGCCCCAGAAGGTTTTTGGTTACACAACAGGGTTTCGGCCCTGAATGATGCGCACCAGCATCACAATCACCGCGACCACCAGCAATATGTGAATAAAACCACCCAACGTGTAAGAACTGACCATTCCCAGCAGCCAAAGGATCAACAACAGGGCAACGATCGTCCAAAGCATCGGAGTCATCCCTTTCTGGCACTGCCACGCAGTGCCTCGCAGCCTTGACCCTACGCATGCTGCGTTGCGGGAAGAATCCAGTGAACTCCGTAATTCGGAGACAGCACGCCTCTATTCAGGCGCACGGAGAACCTTTAGCATTGAGGTGAAAAATGAACTCGGAGTAAGAACTCGAAACACAAACTCAAAATACTTGAACGATGCCGTTTCGCACGGCATAACGCGTCAAATCTGCTACGGAATGCAGATCGAGTTTGCGCATGAGATTGGTGCGGTGAGTTTCGGCTGTCTTCACGCTGAGGTTCAGCGTGGCGGCCACTTCCTTGCTCGTTTTGCCTTCCGCGAGCAGCTGGATCACTTCTCGCTCGCGTGATGTCAGGACGTCGAGTTCCTCTTCTTCCGGCAGTTCCTGATTCTCGCGATTGAGAAAGCCATTCAATACCATCTGGCTGACCTTGGTGGTGAAGAACGTTCGTTGTTGTTGCAACGCTTCGACCGCCGCGATCAGATCCCGCCCCGCGTCCGACTTAAGCAGAAATCCGCGCGCGCCCGCTCGCAATACTTCGCGCACTATCTGATCGCTATCATGCATCGTCAAAATAAGAATGAGCGCATCCGGAGATGCCGCCAGAATCTGCCGCGCAGCTTCGAGTCCATTGAGATTCGGCATGCCGATGTCGAGCAGAATCAGATCCGGTTTGCACGTCGCCGCCAACGCAATCGCCTCGCGTCCATCCTTAGCTTCACCGCAAACTTCCCATCCGGCGCGGCTCTCGAGCACCGAGCGAATTCCTCGTCGAGCTACATCGTGATCATCGGCAACCAGGATTCGAAGCATAGTTTTCCCTCCGTCGCAATCAGGCGCAGACGAAAACCAGGGGCGCGAACTTGAGGCGTTGGTATCTAGCTGCAATGCATCCATTGGGCCAAATGGATAGCCTGTTGTATTTTCTCGGGTTAGAACCTACTTCCACCAACCTGGCCGGGGCGGTTCGTGTAGGTTTTTCTCGATTTCCCCCTAGCGGCAAAGTCATCACACCGTAGTTTCTTCACAAAGAAGGAGCTCTCTACAAAAGGCTGAAACAAAAGGTCGGGAGAAGATCTGGCAAGTTTGCCCCAAACGGTTCGCCCGCACCCAGCATCCAAGACTCGCACGGAGGCTTACGCATGCCGTTGGTTTCAAATTGCTTTCTCCGCTTGGGATTGGCCGTCGGGCTGGGTCTTTTAGTACCAGCGTCCGGATTCCCTCAAACTCCAGCGCCTCAGGCTTCAGCGCCTCCGGCGAGCACTTCTCCAATCCCGCAATCCTTGTCTTCGCCGATCCTCACGAACTCGAACCCGAATCCAGCGGCTAGCCCCGCCACCGCTCCGGCGGATAACGCACCCGGCCAGGAACCTGGCGCTCAGCCCTCAATTACCCAAGACGGTCCGATCCAGGATTCCGGGCAGGACCAGGGCCGATTCGTCTTCAGGAAAGAGGTTGAAGAAGTCGTCCTGCACGCGACTGTCGTCGACGAAACCGGGCGCCTCGTGACCTCGCTAGACAAAGCGGCATTCTCGATATACCAGAACGGAAAGCCCGAGCCCATCACCTCATTCCGCCGCGAAGACGTTCCCGTCGCGATGGGAATCGTCATCGACAACTCGGGCTCAATGCGCGACAAGCGCGAAAAAGTCAACCAGGCAGTCATGGATCTGATCCGGGCCGGCAACCCCAACGACGAAATATTCGTCGTCAACTTCAGCCAGACTCCTTACCTCGATCAGGATTTCACCTCCGACTCCAACCTCCTGCAGGCTGCTCTTCACCAGGTCGCGATGCGAGGTAGCACTGCCCTCTACGACGCGGTCGTGGCTTCCTCCGTGCACTTGCAGCACAATCCTCGCCTCGACAAGAAAGTGCTTCTCGTCATCACCGACGGTCAGGACAACATGAGCCGCGAAACGCTGCAGGAAGCCATGCACCGTCTGCAACCCGGCAAGGGAGGAGTAACCGTCTACGCGATCGGACTAACCGACCAGGGATTCACCCGCGCCGGACACGATGCGCTACAAAACCTGGCTTCAGCCACCGGAGGCGTTGCCTTCTTTCCGGAGAGCTTGAGCGACGTCAATTCCATCGCGAGCACGGTGGCGCGCGACATCCGCAGCCAGTACATTCTCGCCTACAAGCCCGGAAATCCCGGAAACGTCTATCAAAACATCCGCGTCGAAGCCCGAGCCCCAGGACAAGGCCGTCTAACAGTACGCACAAGAACCGGCTATTACCCAGGCGAAACCGTCCGCTGAATGGTGGTCGAATTCGTGTCGAAATTTTAGAGTTGTCATTCTGAGCGTAGGGCGAGCGAAAGCGAGCCCGAAGTCGAAGAATCCCTGCAATCTAACTGGCGCTGCGGGCGGAACCTTCGTGCGCCTTCGTGTCCTTCGTGGTTAATGCAGTTTTCTTGAATCAAGCGCATGACCGTGCCACAGAACCCTTTAACACTCCTGTAACCAAGCCTGCGCTACTTTCGTAGAACCCACAAAATAGTCATCACTCAATTTATAGTTAACTATGATTAACATAAAATGTTATACTCCCATAAACTACCCCATCAAAATTGAATGCTCTCTCCGCTCCCATCGCCGAACGTTCGCAAACTATTGCTGACCCTCACCGCCACGCTGTTGCTAGCCGCAGCCCATGCGCAGCAACCTGCTCCCGACCCGCCCGATCCCAGCGTCGACTCCAGCGAATCGATGTTCCCTCACTTCAAAGACACGCGATTCTGGCTCTCCGGCCAGGCCAACTTCATCTTCCAGACGCACCCCGAATTTCCCGCTGCCTACAGCGGCCCGCACAGCTTGGGCCCGCACTATGAAAAAGCGACTTCCCGCGTCATGACGCTGTACACCGGCGTGCGCCTGAACAACTCCACCGAATTCCTCGTCGACATCGAAGAAGCCGGCGGCGCCGCGCTCAGCCAGGGTTTCGGCCTCGCTGGAAACACGGACCTCGACATCGTCCGCAACCCGTTCCTCAGCAAGGCGCCCTACCTCGGCCGCGGCATCATCCACAAAGTCTTTGCCCTCAGCCAAGACAAAGTCGAAAACCAGCGCAACTATCTCAGCCTCTTCGAAGAACTCCCGCGTCGCCGCCTCGAACTGCGCTTCGGCAAGTTCAGCATGCCCGATTTTTTCGACATCAACTCCGTCGCCAGCGACACGCATCTCCAGTTCATCAACTGGACCACCGACAACAACGGCGCCTACGACTACGCCGCCGACACTCGCGGATACACCGTCGGCCTCACCGCCGACTTCGAAGATCGCAACTGGGGATTCCGCTTCGCAGAAGTCCTTATGCCCAAAGTCGCCAACGGCATCGATCTCGTCTGGAAGCCCTGGCAGGCGCACGGGGAAAACTTTGAATACGAACTGCGCCACGGCGTCGTCCCGAAAAAATCCGGCGTGATCCGCCTGCTCGCCTACACCAATTCCGCCAACATGGGTATCTACCGCGATCAGGTCATCAAAGCTGCGGATGCTGGCACCACGCCCGACATCACCGACCACCACTGGCATATCACACGAAGGTTCGGCTTCGGATTCAACATCGAGCAGGCGCTCACTTCGCACCTGACCGCATTCATGCGCACCGGCTGGAACAACGGCAAGACCGAATCCTTCGTCTATACAGAAGTCGACCAGACCATTGCCAGCGGCCTCGGCGCCAGCGGCTCCTGGTGGCATCGCAAGCAAGACCGCGCCGGAGTCGCCTTCATCTCCAACGGAATCAAGAAGGATCACCAGAACTACCTTGCCGCGGGAGGCGAAGGCTTTCTTCTCGGCGACGGCCATCTGACCTACGGCCGCGAAAATATCTTCGAGACGTACTACACCGCCCACATCTGGCGCGGAATCTATCTCGCCCCCGGCCTCCAGCACATCAACAACCCCGGCTACAACCGCAACCGCGGCCCAGTAACAGTCCCCACCTTCCGCGCCCACGTAGAATTCTGAGAGTACGAAATGTGGCGCGGGCGCCCCCGCCCGCGCAAATCAGAAGTCGAATTGTGCCCCGAATTCAAAAATTACCCGCTGTCATTCCGACACGCGACGGCGAAGCCGGAGCGAGGAGGAACCTGCTTTTCCGCGAGAACCGACGCGCTCTGTCATCCTGAGCGAGGATTGTGCTCCGGCAAGGCCGGAGCACAACCGCAGTCGAAGGATCCCTGCTACCAAAAACCCGCCCAAGCCTCGCACGGAATTTCCGCCTCTTCGTTCCAATAGCACGAAGCCGCTTAGCGTGCTGCTCGAAGGACGCTTATACGCAACCACCTACTGTTCCAAAATCCGAACGCCCCACCGAACCTCGTTCCACCCCTCTAAAATTGTGTTACTACAGAGCAACGATCTCAGCCGACTCGACACAATCGTATTAAGAGGTACCCTCCATGAAACTCAGCCGCCTCCTCCTCGCCGTAACCCTCCTAACCATCGCTACCCAAGCCCAAGACTTCAAAAAGCAAGTCATCTACCAGATCGTCACTGACCGCTTCAACAATGGCGACACGACCAACGACAACCCGTCGCAGAGTTCCGGCCTGTTCGACTCCACGCAGGCCAACTGGTTCGCCTACTGGGGCGGAGACCTCGCCGGCATCCAGGCCAAAATGTCTTATCTCAAAGGCATGGGTGTCACCGCCATCTGGATCTCTCCGAGCGTCGACAACGAAAATCTCAACATGAATCCGACTACGCCGATCTCCGCGCCCTATCACGGATACGATGCACGCGACTTCATGAAAGTCGAAGAGCACTTCGGCAGCAGCACCAACTCCTGGACCGCCTTCGATAATCTCGTGAGCGCAGCCCACACCAACGGAATCAAAGTCATCGTCGACTGGGCCAACAATCACTCCAACTACAACGGAGGAGGAGAATTCGGCGCGCTCTACAACAACGGCACCTTCATGGCCTCCGACAGCAACGATCCCAACGGATACTTCCATCACAACCCCAACATCAGCGACTACAACGACCGCTACCAACTCCAGTACTACACGCTGCTAAGCCTCGAAGACTTGAACCAGGAAAATTCCACGATCGACAGCTATCTCAAAACCGCCGTGCATCAATTTCAGACCCACGGCGCCGACGGATTCCGCCTCGACGCCATCAAGCACGTCACCTGGGGATGGGAATATTCCTTCGCCAACTCCGTCTTCAATCAGGCCCCAAGCTTCCTCTGGGGAGAGTGGTACAGCAACAATTCCGGCGATGCTATGTATCACGATGCTTATAAGTTCGCGAATAAGAGCGGCATCGGCGAGCTGGATTTTGGGGTCAATCAGTCGGTGCGGGATGTTTTTGGGAGCAACAATAGTTTTTCGGAGATTGACGGCGCCATCACCGCCGAAAACTCAAACTTCACCTGGAGCAACGATCTGGTCACGTTTTTTGACAGCCATGATGAGTCGCGCCTGCTGTCCATCAATAACAACAACAATCGCCTGCACGAGGCCATGGCGTATGTGTTGACCACGCGCGGCATTCCAGTCATTCTCTACGGCGACGAGCAGTATCTGCACAACGACACCAGCGGCGGAGGCGATCCCTACTGCCGCGTGTGGATGAGTTCTTTCAGCACCACCACCACGGCGTATCAACTCATCAGCAAACTCGCTGGCCTGCGCCAGAGTTCTAACGACGCGCTGGCCTACGGCACCTACCAGCAGCGCTGGATCAACAACGACGTCTACATCTACGAGCGCCAGTTCTTCAACGACGTCGTGCTCGTAGCCATCAATAAGAACGACACAACAAGCTACCCAATCTCCGGCCTCAACACCGCGCTGCCCGCCGGAACCTATAGCGACTATCTCGGTGGCCTGCTCGGCGGATCGAGCCTCACCGTCACCACCGGCACCGGGAACAACAATCCTGCCAATAATTTCACGCTGCCCGCGCACACGGTCGCGGTCTGGCAATTCACGTCAACCCCGTCCGCGCCAGAAGTCGGATCGATCGGCCCCACCATCGGCCAACCAGGAATGAAAGTCACCATCGCCGGAAAGGGATTCGGCTCGACGACCGGTTCGATTCTCTTCGGCACCACCGCCGCGACGATTTCATCCTGGTCCGATTCGTCGGTCACCTTCACCGTCCCCAGCGTCACCAATGGTGTGTATTCGGCGCAGTTGAAAAACAGCTCCGGCACCGCCGCCAACGCGATCCAGTTCACCGTGCTGACTGCGAAACTCATTCCGGTCACATTCACCGTGAACAACGCGACGCCCACCAGTCCCGGCGACTACATCTTCGTCACCGGCAGCACCATCGAACTCGGCAATTGGGGAACAACATTCGACACAGCCGTCGGGCCCATGCTCGACCCGAACTATCCCAACTGGTTTCTGAACGTGTCGCTGCCCGCAGGCACGAACGTTCAATTCAAGTTCATCAAGATCGCCTCGAACGGCGCCGTGACCTGGGAGGCCGGCTCGAATCACAGCTACGCCGTCCCCAGCAGCGGTACAGGATTTGTGAATGTGAACTGGCAGTACTGAAGATACCTGTGGGTGCCCCACGTCTGGCGTTTGAGACCGCAGATTTTTCTTTGGGTGAAGAAACAAAGTGATGGTGCGAGTGTAACTTCCGATGCAGACGAAAATCCCCACTTCTGCCGCGCAAAACGCGGCAGAAGTGGGGCATCTACATGAGGCTGTATTTACTTTTGTGCTGCCATCGCCGCTTCCATCTTCGCCAGCCGCTCCTCGAGACTGCGAATCTGCTCGCGTTGTTTCTTTACTTCATTGAGCAGCATCGAATCCAGCACCTGATACTTCACCGTCTGCACTTGCCCATCCGCCGAATGCGCCACCAGGTCCGGATAAACCTCCGCCACTTCCTCCGCGATCAGCCCGTACTGCACTGGCTTCGATCCATCCGCAAAAGCCTGCTGGTAGCGGAATGTTACCGGCCGCAGACGCATCAGCCCGTCACTCGCTTCGCCCATGTCGTGAATGTCTTCTTTGAAACGCCGCGAAGAGCTGATCGTTCCCAACTGCCCGTTCGAATCAATCACCACTGGCACCGCGTTGTTCAATCCAGTGGTCACGCCACTGATCCCAGCCGCAAAGAAAGACGTCTGCGATCCGGCCGTGCCAATGCGAATAACGCCATTGTCCGATGCCGTACCCTCGTTCTGGATCATTACATTGTCGCCGCCGGTGATCGCCGATCCAGCCAAATTCCCCAGCGCTGTGTTGTTCGACCCCAAAGAGCTTTGCACCAGCGCCGAAGCACCGACCGCCGTGTTTCCCGAGCCACTCGAGTTGTCGGACAACGCAGCCGAGCCGACCGCCGTGTTGAAGAAGGCATCCTTGGAAGCGCGCAGCGCCCAGAATCCGACCGCGGTATTATCGTCCCCGGTAACGAGAAGGAGCGCCGAATTTCCGACTGCGGTGTCGTCGTTGCCGCCAGAAATACTCAGCACATCGATTCCGCCGATACGGTACGTCTTCGAAACGTTCATCCTCCCATTCACGTCGAGTTGCACGGTCGGAGTAGTCGTGTTCACTCCAATCCTTCCGCCCGTCTGAAACAGCTTCGAATTCCCCAGCGTAGACGCTCCAGTCCACAGCGGAACGAAGTTCGCCGTCCCTGATCCCGTCACCGTGGCCGGCGGCGGAGCTTGCGCCTGATTCCTCGCCTCCTGGCCCCACAGCGCAAAACTGCACGACATCAACACACACGTCCACCCATATCGAATCTTCATTGTCCCTCCCGTTTGCAAAGACCTTCGCCAAACGATGTTCCCAAATGAAGCCCGGCGCCAGCCGTTTTGGCCGCTCTAATCTACACCGGGTTGCCCAGACATGGGAAAAATCTTGTCAATAGGGGTAAATGTCACGATCGAGCCTAACTCGATGAAAGCAACCAGAATAAAAACTTGCCAAAATGTCCACTTTACCCCACCCAATTTGATATTCTGAAAATATAGAGTCAATTTGCGAAAGGCGCGGCCCACAGCCGCGCCTTTTTTATTTGGGCCGAAAACGGGGGTGTGGAGGGATGAAGCGTTGGGATGCAAAATCGTACAAGCAGCGTGGGGAATGGGTGGAATTGCAGTTCATGGCGGCGGCAGCGTCTCACGGCTATCGGGTGTTGAGCCCGTGGGGCGACTCGATGGCTTATGACGCTGTGGTGGATCAGGGAGGTGGCTTTCTGCGAGTGCAGGTGAAGTCGACTGAGGTCCGATTGGGTAATGGGTATCTTTGCCAGTTTCGTCACGGATGCGGGGAGAAGCGAGGATACGAGGCGGGCGAACTGGACCTTTTTGCCGCGTTCGTGATTCCGGTGGGCGTGTGGTATCTGATTCCGGCAGTGAGGGTGTTGGAGCCGACGCAGAAGGGGGCGTTGATGCTTTGCCCGATGGTCGAGTCGAAGAAGCGTCAGGAACGATTCAAGTACGAGGAGTACCGGGAAGCATGGGGATTGTTGAGGAGGGGAAGGAGAAGGTTGGGACGACATACGGGATGAGATGCGGATGCCCCCTTCTGCCGGGTTTGGCAGAAGTGGGGATTTTACTGTCTGCTGAAAAAGAATTCGCGCAAGTGCTGCCGATTGGAAAGGGCACGGCTTTAGAGGTTGCGGAAAAAATCTTTTCCGGCCGCCTTAGTTCCCTCAGCGGCTAGAGCCGCGTTGATTTAACGCGGCTTGCGGCGCGGCTTGAAGCCGCGCCCTTTCAAAACAAACGCGGAATCCGGTTTTAGCCGTGCCGAAAGCGCTTCGCTCATCAAATGTTGGGTCATTCCGAGTCGCCGCGAAGCGGCGGTGAGGATCTTTTTCTCCACAGCCAAGAAATGGCAGATGAAGGAATGGGATGAAGCGCGCCGGCTACGCCGCTAGTGCTTCGCCTTCTGTTTAACTTTCTCCAGCAGCGCCGCCAGCGCGGTGGAATCAAAATATTTTCCCGCAAGCCACACGGCTTCGATCTGCGCCGTGTTGTGAATGTCGGCCAGCGGATCGACGCGCAGCAAAACCAGATTCGCTACTTTTCCAGCTTCGACCGTCCCCTCATCCGCGGTCCTGCCTAAAAACTTCGCCGGATTGATCGTCGCCATCTGCAGCGCGCCGAGCGGCGTGACGCCCGACTCGACGAGCATCGCCAATTCGTCATGCAAACTGAATCCCGGAAAGCAATACGGATTCATCGCGTCCGTCCCGGCCATCATCGGCACGCCGGCGCGAAACAAAAATCCAACCATCTGCTCATCGGCATGAAACAAGCTGCGCGCCATCTCGAACCCGCGGCTATCCCAGCGCCGGCGTTGCGGCTCGGTGCGCTCCATCCAGCGGTCGCGATATTTGCGGTCGATGTATTCGAGCCGCGCATCCGACAAAAACTTTGGATCATCCAGCTTGCCCCACAAGCGCAGCACGGTCAGCGTCGCGACCTGCCACGTTTCGTTTTTTCGAAGCTCGACTGCGAGCGCCTGGCACTTTGCCTGATCAAAGCTGCGAAACCCCTCCGCCTCCACAAACAGCCGGTCGCGAAAATAGCGCGCCCGCTCCAGATCGCCCATCAGCTGCGACTGACGGCCCGAACACGCAATCGGAATCCCCGTCAGGTGCTCGATCGTCCGCTGCCCCGCCGCCGACCCCTCCTGCGCCGTGATCGCGTCCGGCACGTGCCCTTCAAAATCGATGTGCTGCGCCTTCGCCTCTTCCGCCAGCGCAAAATACGCCTCGCGTGGAATGTTGTTGTAGACCTTCACGAAGTCCGCGCCGCCCGCCTTGATCTCATCCACTGCGCGCCGCGCATCCGCCGCCTTCCGGATCACAATCGATCCCGGCCACACCGGCGGCTCTCCATCCACAATCGCGCTCGCCAGATAAATTTCCGGCGACGGCGTCTCGCGCGCCAGCTCCGCGCGCACATGCGCCGTATCTTTTTCGCCCGACATGATGCGGATGCCAGTTACGCCGTTCGCCACATAGAGCGGCAACTCGTCGGCGTCGTGCACGTGCACATGCATGTCCCACAGGCCGGGAATCAGAAACCCGCCGTGCGCATCCACTGACCGCGGCAGCGCAGTGTCGGATTCCTGCGTAGCTGAAATTGAGCTGATACGGCCAGCGTGAATGGTGACTGTCTGGTCTTTGAGTTCCGCTCCGGTCGTCACGTTGACGACAGTCACGTGCCGAATCGACATGTCGCTCGAAGTTTCCTGCGCGAAAGCTCGCGCCGGCAGAATCGCGAAGGCCAGAGTAACGCTGAATGAAATTAGGATTGAGATTGAACGAAAAAAAGACGGGACGAACCGCGCAGGCGCAAAACCGCTGGGCGCAATCGCAGACCGCATCTGTGCGACCTCCGTTTTGAGCCGTCGCCCCGTGCGGCCCAAGAACATTATTAGTTGATCTCTTACACACCCACCGCCTGAGGCTTGCCTGTCAGTAACTGCCGCAGCACATACTGCAAAATCCCACCGTTGGCGTAATACAAAGCTTCCTGTGGAGTATCAATCCGCACCAACGCATCGAACGCGATCTCGGCCTGGCCCTTGGACGTGGCGCGCACTTTCACCTGACTTCCGGCGCCGAAGTTGTCGATCACGTTGCGGATGCCGGTGATCTCGAAGACTTCTTCGCCAGTGAGGCCGAGCGATTCGGCGTTTTGTCCGGCGGGAAATTGCAGCGGGAGCACGCCCATGCCGACCAGATTGGAGCGGTGGATGCGCTCGTAGCTTTCGGCGATGACGGCGCGCACGCCCAGCAGAGCCGGGCCTTTCGCGGCCCAGTCGCGCGACGATCCGGAGCCGTATTCCTTTCCGGCGAGAATCACCAGCGGCGTTCCGGCGGCGCGATATTTTTCACTGGCGTCGAAGATCGACATTTCGGCGTCGGTGGGCAGGTGGCGGGTGAATCCGCCTTCGGTCTGCACCAGTTTGTTGCGCAGGCGGACGTTGGCGAATGTGCCACGCACCATGACTTCGTGATTGCCGCGGCGCGAGCCGTAGGAGTTGAAGTCGGCGGGCTTGACGCCGTGCTCCTGCAGATATTTTCCCGCGGGGCTGTCTTTCTTGATCGATCCGGCGGGCGAGATGTGATCGGTGGTGACGCTGTCGCCGAGCACGGCCAGTACGCGGGCCTTTTTGATTTCGCCGACCGGCGCGGGTTTCACGGCCATGTCGTCGAAGTAGGGCGCTTGGCGGATATAGGTGGAATCGTCGGCCCAGTCATAAGTTTCGCCCTTGGGCACGACGATGCCGCGCCAGCGCTCGTCACCTTGAAACACTTCGCCGTAGGATTTCGCAAACATGTCGGAGGAGATGGAATGCTGGATGGTCTCCTCGACCTCGCGTGAGGTCGGCCAGATGTCGGCGAGATAGACGGGATGCCCGTCTTTGCCTTTGCCCAGCGGATCTTTGCGCAGGTCGGTGTCGATGCGTCCGGCGAGCGCGAAGGCAACGACCAGCGGAGGCGACATGAGATAGTTGGCGCGCACTTCGGAATTGATGCGGCCCTCAAAGTTGCGATTGCCCGAGAGCACGGAAGCAACGACCAGTTCTTTTTCGTCGATGGCTTTGGACACTTCTTCCGGCAGCGGACCGGAGTTGCCGATGCAAGTGGTGCATCCGTAGCCGACGAGATGAAATTTGAGTTTTTCCAGATAGGCCAGGAGCCCCGCGGCTTCAAGATAGTCGCGGACGACTTTCGATCCCGGCGCGAGAGAAGTCTTCACCCAGGCCGGAACGTTCAATCCCTTTTCGACCGCTTTCTTGGCGAGAAGCCCCGCGCCGATCAGCACTGACGGATTCGAAGTATTCGTGCACGACGTGATCGCGGCGATCACTACGCTGCCGTGCTTGAGCGAATCTTTGACCGATGCAGAAACGTGCTCGTGCACATTCGGATCTTCTACGCCGATGGCGGCGGGGCTGCCGCCTTCGCTCTCCCAGGCTTTGGGTGGCCCACTCAAGCCCGCATTTGGCTTGAGCGGGTCTGGGGACTTGGCGGCCTTAGGCTTGATCAGAGAAGGCAGAGCCTTGGTGAACGACTCCCCAGCCTGCGAAAGCACCACGCGATCCTGCGGACGCTTCGGCCCGGCAAGGCTAGGCTCAACCGTCGCCAGATCGAGCGTGAGCAACTCGGAATATTCCGCCTCGGCAGTCTTCTCATCATGAAAAAGTCCCTGCTCGCGTGCGTAAGCTTCCACAAGGGCAATCTGCTCCTCGTTGCGCCCAGTCAACTTGAGATAGCGCAGCGTCTCTTTATCGATGGGGAAGATTCCGCAGGTCGCGCCATATTCCGGCGACATGTTGGCGATGGTGGCGCGATCGGCTAGCGGCAGATCGCGGAGGCCGGGGCCGAAGTATTCGACGAATTTTCCGACTACGCCGTGCTTGCGCAGCATTTCTGTAATCGTAAGCACGAGATCAGTCGCGGTCGCGCCTTCTTTCAGGCGGCCGGTTAGTTTTACGCCCACTACTAATGGAATCAGCATGGAGACTGGCTGCCCCAGCATGGCGGCTTCGGCTTCGATGCCGCCTACGCCCCATCCGAGGACGCCGAGGCCGTTCACCATTGTGGTGTGGCTGTCGGTGCCTACTAGCGTATCGGGGTAGGCCTGGCGCTTGCCGGGGGATTCGTTTACGAAGACTACGCGGGCCAGGTATTCGAGGTTGACCTGGTGGACTATGCCGGTGTCGGGGGGAACGATGGCCAGATTGCGGAATCCGGTTTGGCCCCAGCGGAGGAAGGAGTAGCGCTCTTTGTTGCGCTGAAATTCTAGGAGCGCGTTCATGTCGAGGGCGTTGGTGGTGCCGAATTCGTCGACTTGAACCGAGTGGTCGATTACCAGTTCGACCGGCTGGAGCGGATTGATTAGGGATGCGTCGCCTCCTAGAGTTTTCATGGCATCGCGCATGGCGGCTAGATCGACTACGCAGGGGACGCCGGTGAAATCCTGCAGGAGGACGCGGCTGGGGGTGAAGGCGATTTCTTTTTCTGGTTTGGAATTCTTATTCCAGGCGGCGAGGGCTCGGATTTCTTCTTTCTTTACGTTGCGGCCGTCCTCGGTGCGGAGCAGGTTCTCGAGCAAGATGCGGAGCGAGAAAGGCAGGTGCTTCGTGGAAATGCCCTGCTGGTCGAGGGCTTCGAGGCGGTGGATTTCGTATTCCTTGTTGCCGACTTTGAGGCGAGATTTGGTGTTGAAGCTATTCAGAGACATCTTGGCCTTCCTTGGGAACTCTTTAGTGTAATGCAAGTGCGCGGGTTCAGCAGTGGGGCGCACTGGGGTTTTCACCACAGAGGGCACAGAGGATCACAGAGAAATTCGGGGCCCCCATTTCACCTCCGATCCTGCGAGCGCGATGGTGAGCCCACTTCTGCCTCACACGGAATTGTGATTGGGATCACATTTTCTGCTTTGGGGCTTCAGAGAGACTGGATTACCGAACAGAAAGGCAGTTGGGACCATGGCAAAAAGCAACGGGAGGTACCAGCCGAGTTCAATTGTTGTGCATAATCTCATCAATAAGCTGGCGGTGATTGTCGGGCGGTGCGAGTTGATGATGGACGAGGCGAAGGAAGACGGCGGGTGCACGCGGCGGTTGGAGGTGATTCGCGATCTGGCGAAGGCGATGGCGGAAGAGTTGGTGCTGGATCAGGCGGAGCACTCGGAGGTGGGACGAGCGGCTGTTTTGGGTTGAGGCGGGACCTCGGTCCTTGGACCTTGGCAAAACGCTTGCGCGCAGGGGGTGTGTCCTCTCGCAAAGCCGAAAATCGAATGAGTTGTGTGGCGTGACGAGCGCAGCCTCAGGCGCTGAAGCGCGGAATCGTTTTGGACGATTTAGCGGCACGAGTGGAACTCGTGCCCTTCCCGTTTTTCTTCCCACGAAATTTTGCAAATTCTCCAGTGGAGTTGTCTTCTTAGCTTGAGTTGACCGGCATGTGGATTTCGCCCTGTTCGCATTCCGTAACAAAATTCAGAAAATCGCGGGGGGGGATTTCTTGGCGTAGAGTGCCGCTCGCGCTGAAGAACGGGGTTCTTCCGCGCAAATCCCACGAAAAAAGGAAAGCCTATGAAGAACCTTTTGAGTCTGTGCGTCGCGTTGTTCGTGCTGGCGTTCGCGTCTTCGGCCTTCGGGCAGACAACGAACGTTTGTGGGGAGACAACTGTAACTCCCGGCGGGAATTTCACTTGGACCAGTACCTACTCGGTGCCAATTAAAGTCGAGCCGGTGACGGGAGAAACCTGGTTTCTGGGGTCAGTGTACGTAGATATTCCCGCGAACGGTTCGGTTACTCTGCCTGTGCCGCAGAACTTACCGAGCGGGTATAACGTGGACCTGCAAGTTGCCTTCGATACACGCCAGGGCGGTAATCCTTGCGGCAACTACCCAGGAATGCCGCATGTTGGTAATCCCGGTTAGTCTATCGACTGCAGAAAAAGGGGGCGGGAGCAATCCCGCCCTTTTTAAGCCGTGTTGCGACGCCGCAGCCTATGCAACTTTCTCGTCAGCCCGCTTGCGGCCCGGTGTCTGAATATGCGGCATGCCGGGCACATTCCACTGGTTCGGGGTCTCCGTCCAGGCAAATGCGCTTGTGTTCGGGAAGGCCTGGAGATTGGCTCGCTGATACTTGCCCGCCGGCGGGTTGTACACGTCGCTCACGCACCATGCCCCGCAACCGCTAATCGAAATGTTCTGGCTGGTCGGGTTATACCAGTAAAACTCCGTGCCATTCAGGAGCGTGCCCGTGACCTGGCCGGTTTGCACGTTGATATTGGGTGTTGGTGGCCCGGCATTCCCATTGGAATTCGTGATATGCGGACCTCCGCCGCCGCCGGCCCAATCGTTCGGGGATTCGTACCACGCCCAGCCGTTAGGATTCGGATTGTTCTGGAGCTGAGCTTGGGTGTAGCTCGGCCCAGCCGGCAGAGAGTAACTGTCGCTGGTGCACCATGTGCCACAGGCTCCGATCGTAACTGCGACACTGGTTGGGTTGTACCAGTAAAACGGTTGGCCGTCCTGAAGGGTCCCTGTAACCTGTCCGTTCTGGATGTTGATGTTCGGTGTGTTTTGGGGCATTTGATCTCCTTATTGAAATTGTCGGCCGGCGCAACCGCGCATTCTCGCCACCGCCGCATATCGCCGGGCGCTAGACGGCGAGAGCCTTTCTATCCTTTCTGCGCGCTCTCAGGCGACTTCCTTATCCTCTTTCACTTCGTCTACCGGTTTTTCTTCATTAACAGGACTCGGCCATGGCGGAGTTTGAATGTGCGGCATCCCCGGTGCGTTCCATTTGTTTGGGCTTTCGCTGAAATTCCAGTTGGTAGGATTAGCCAGCAGAGTTGCCTCTGTGATCGAGTAGTTTAGGCCTGCTGGTCTACCCGAAAGCTGGTAGCTGCTCGCCGTGCAGAATCCGTCGCAACCGCTCAGCGTTACTGCTTCGTAGGTCGGGTTCGCCCAATAGAAGGGACAACCTTTCTGCAGAGTTCCACCATTCAAGATCGACCCATTGACGATGCTGACCGCTGCCGGGTTTTGTGGACATGGCATATTTGTATCCTCCTAAATTGTTGGGGATGAAGCCCCTATTTCTGGTCCATCAGGGCCCGATACTGCGGATTGTCGTGGAGGTTGTCGAAGGGCGCGCCTGAGGCAACCACCGCGCGGGAATAGCCTGCACTGAGAGCCTTGCGTAGAAACTCCAAAGCAGGCCCGGTTTCGCGCAACTGGTTGTACACCACGGCGGCATTTAAAAGCAAATCTTTATTGCCCTGCCCTAGCTGCAGGGAACGATCGAGATAACCAAGTGCAGGGTCTTTGTGCCCTAACATCGCGTGGTAACTGGCTAAGTCGCCAAGAATACCGGCGTCGCGAGGATTGACCTTCAGCTGCTGTTCGGCCATGACGATGGCTTTGCTATAGGAGCCTGCCGCGGTTCCGGGATCGCCCCCATAGTACTGGGAGTCGCCAAGATTCCCCCACGTCTGGTAGTCGCTGTCGTCGATCTTCAGAGCCTGTTGGTAATTGCTGATCGAGTCGCGAAAACGGTGTAGTTGGAATTGGGCGACGGCTACATTGTTATAGGCGATCCGAGAGGGACGAATCGCAATGGACCTCTCGAAAGCTCGGACTGCTTCTTCCGGTTGGCCAAGGTATAGCTGTGCGCCCCCCAGCCCGTTAAATGCGACATAGCTATCAGGCGCCAATTCTGTTGCGCGGCGCCACTTCTCTGCGCCCTTTTCGTATTCAGCCTGGCCAACATAGAAATCGCCTAAGACGGTGTACCCGCGCCAATATTGTGGCCTCATGTTAATGGCCCGCCTGTAAGTTTCTTCGGCTTTGTCAGGCTGATTGAGATGCTGATATGTTGCACCGAGGCTGCGGTAAGCTGCGTCGTTCGTCGGATCGAGTTGCACCGCCTGCTGCAACTGCTCTGCAGCTTTCTCGTACTGTCCGGTTCCATCTTCAATCAGGCCGAGACACATGTGGCCTTCGGCTCCAGCGTTGCCAAGTTCAATCGCTTTATCGCAGGCTTGCTGGGCTGGCTCGATCCATTTCTTTTGTTTGCCGCCTACGTCGTAGCGCAGCCAGTAGGTTTGTCCCAGTCCGGCTTCGGCCTGGCCGTAGTTGGGATCGATCTTTAACGCCTGTTTGAACACGATTTCGGCGCTGGTCAAGTTTTCAGTCTTGCGCGGGTCTTGGAGATAGCCGCGGCCTTGCACGTAGTATTGGTACGCTTCGGGGAAGCTGGTGGCGTGCGCGCCCAGGGCCTGCTTTTCTTCGCTGCGCAGCGGTAGCGCTAACGCGGCGGCTACGCCGCTGGTGAGTTTGTCTTCGATGGTGAACAGGTCGGAGACGGGCGCGGTGATGGAATCTCCGGCGAGGTTCTTGCCGCTTTTGGCGTCGGTGAGATTGTAGGCGGCGCGGACCAGATCGTTCGACTGCTCGAGCGAGACGGTGAGCCCGAGGCTGACGCCGAATTCTTTTTTGGCGTCGGCGAGCGTGGAGACATTTTTGTCTTCCATGGTGCGCGCGGGCACGACTTCGAGGTCGTGATTGGCGCTCAATTGCGAGAGGCGCGCAGCGACGTCTTCGAGCAAGCCTTTGCCGAAGGCGGTGAGCTTGGGATCAGCGGCGGCGGAGAGCGGCAGCACGGCGATGCTCTTGCGCTGCGGAACTAACGATGCCGATTGGCCTAGCGAAGCCACGCCGGAAGCGGCCATGCGGCGCAGCAGGCGCGGTCCCCAGATAATGCCAGCGATGACGATGCAGGCGGCGACGGCCGCGAGGGCAATGCCGAGCTTGCGCTTGGGCGTCCACGTCGCGGCGGTCTGTGTGGATTTGAGTTTCTTGCCGGACTCGTAATCTTTTTTTAACTGGAGAAGATCTCGGTGAATATCCGCGGCGCTTTGGTAGCGCAGATCGCGATTCTTGATCAGGCACTTGTCGATGATTTCCTGCAGGCGCTGCGGCAGTCCGGGCATGGACTCGTTCAGCGACATCGGCGCCTGGCCGAGAATGGCGTGAACGGTCACTGCCCAGGTTGGTCCGGAGAAGGCCTGGCGGCCAGTGGCCATCTCGTAGAGCAGAACTCCGAACGAAAAAAGATCGGTGCGAGCGTCGAGAGTTTCTCCGCGGGCCTGCTCGGGCGACATGTAGGCGACGGTGCCAATGGCGGCGCCGGTGTGGGTAAGCGGCCCGGTAGCGGTGAGAGTGACGGCGGAACTAGAAGCGCTGTCGTGGCCGGTGAGCTTGGCGAGGCCGAAGTCGAGAATTTTGGCTTGTCCGCGCTCGGCGGTGATGAAGATATTCGCGGGCTTGATGTCGCGGTGCATGATGCCCTTGGCGTGCGCGGCCTGCAGGGCATCGGTAATCTGCAAGGCCCAGTCAAGCATCGTCGCCAGCGGGACCGGCTTGTCTCCGATGCTGTCGCGTAGCGTTTTGCCTTCGAGCAACTGCATGGCGATGAAGGGATGGCCCTTGTCTTCATCGATTTCATAAATCGTGCAGATGTTGGGGTGGTCGAGGGCGGAGGCAGTGCGGGCTTCGCGCTTGAAGCGCTCAAGGGCGCGCGCGTCGCGGGTGGAATCTTCAGGGAGGAATTTCAGAGCGACCAGGCGGCCGAGGCGGATGTCTTCGGCTTTGTAGACGACACCCATGCCGCCGGCGCCTAACTTTTCGACAATGCGGTAGTGCGAGACAACCTGCTCATTCATTGGCGCGCAAGAAGTTCTTGACCCGGTTAGCTGGAATGGTACTGAGTTCGATGGGGAGGCGCAATACAGAAGTGTGGGGATTGTTAGGGTTTTCGAAGGGAGACGCAGTGCACCTCAGCGGCTAAAGCCGCGGGCGGCGTGGCTCTTTTCGGCACGACTAAAGTCGTGCCCTTCCCATTTCTTTCCGAGTGGGAATCATTGCTTGGACTCGCAGGCTCGGGCGATTGCAGGGATCCCTTCGACAAGCTCAGGGCAGGCTCTTCGACTGCGGTTGTCCTTCGCGCTTTGCGCGAAGGCCAATCCTCGCTCAGGATGACAAGTCTTAAACGAACAGGGACAAACGGGAGCTACTTCTTCTTGCCGAGCTTGCGGGAGATTTCGGCTACGATCTTGGGGCGGAGATCGGCGAGCACGCTGTCGACGATGCTGGAGATTTCCCCGGACTCTTCGGGTTGGGCATCTTCGGGGGACTTCTCGGCACCGGCGGCGACCGCCATGGCGGCTTCGTCCCGTGAGCCGGGGCCGGAGGATTGCCCATCGCCGGATTCGCGAATACGGCGCCAACTGGCCCAGGCTGCGGCAGTGGTGGCGGCGATCTCAGATTCCGATTTTGCCGCAGGAACGTGGTCCTGAGACGAAGAAGTTTCGGCGGCCGGAAGTTCGGGGCCAGCAGGCTCTTCCGCAATTGTCGAGGGCGTAATGGGCGAGGGCTGGGTCAACGATTCGGGCTCAGGCGCGGCTGTAGCGGCAGGCGCCAGGATTTCGTGAGATTCGACTGCCGGCGTCTGATCGTGCTCAGTTGCTTCTGCCTCGTACCTGGCGGCTTCGTATGTTGCCGCTACAGGTGCTGGTTCTTCGTATCTTGGGGCTTCGTATCTTGGCTCTTCGTATCCTGGGGCTTCGTATTGCGGTTCTTCGCCATGCGGGCTTTGAACGGTCGAAGCGGCTTCCGCGAAGTTCGTGACGGAAGCTTCCGCGGGCTCGGCGGCGACGACAGATCCTTCTGGAAGTACATTTACGGCGGAATCCGCAGTTCCGGCGGGGCTGGTGATTTCGGCGGGCTGAGTTTCCGTTGAAGAAATGGACGCGGCAGCGGCCTCGGGCAGCTGACTGGCGGAGTGCTCGGTGTCAAAGGCGGAGGCAACGGCTTCGAGTTCGCGGACGGCTTCGGTGATGGCCTCGGTCGCGGCAGTGCCGAGAGTTGCGGCTGCTTGCGAGAGTTCGGGTTCGGCGGAGAAAGCGGGCGAAGGAGTTTCGGCGGCGGACTCGTGTTTGGGTTCGGCGGAAAGAATCGCGGAGGAGGGCGTAGCTTCAGATTCGGCGATCGCGGCACTGGCCGGCGACGCGGTGTGAGCCGCTTCGGCTGCTGCGAAGGCCGAGTGCGCCTTGTGCATTTCGTGCTCGAGAGATAAAGCAGCTTCCTCCGGAGCGAGGGCGACGGAGACGGCGGTCCAGCGTGTTGCGGCGGGAGCGAAGTGGGCTCCGGCGGCTGCGGCCATAGTGGCAGGTTCGATTGCGGGCTCGTCGGCGGAATCGCGAGTGACGCTCGAAAACGCAGACGCTGCCGGCGGTTCCAGCGCGGCGAGGGCGGTGTTGACGTCGGCGGCGGTGGGCGCGGGAATGGATGCGGCGTCGGCCGTTTGGTCTTCGAGCGTTTTTTCTTCGGGCTGTTTCTCTTCGATCTTTTTCTCTTCGAGCGTTGGCTCAGGCCTGGGCGCTTCGGCGACGGCTTCCGGAGCGGCAGCAATTTTTTCTTCCGGCCTTTCGGCTATGGGCTGCGACGATGCCGCGGCCTCGATCGCAGAGGCTGGAGATGGAATAACGACAGGTTCGGAGACTTCGGGTTGGTGGGAGATGGGCTCGCTGGGCTTTTCCGCGAGGGGTGTTGGGCCGGCGAGCGCTGCTAGCGAGTGCGAGTCTTGCGCGTGCGAGTCTTGCGCGTGCGAGTCTTGCGCGTGCGCTTCGGAGGCCTTGCCTTGTACTTGCGCCGCGGCGGCAGCGAGTGCGGCAATCTCCTCTGGAGTGACGTCTTTCGGCAGGCCCTCGGGCACGAGAGCGGCGACCCTGACGTGCTCGTCCTCGGTCTCCTTCCCGGCCGGCTGAGGTTTGGTTTCGGGCGCTTTCGCCGTGGACTGGTGGTCGACTACCGTGCGCAGGTCTTTGTTGACCGCGTTGTAAATTGCGGCGTCGTCGGCAGGCTCCTCTTCCGCAGCCTTTTTCTTCTTGGACGGGAAGGCGATGCGATTCTTCCAGCCAGAGTCATCTTCCGCGGCGACGGTTTTATCGTGGCGGCTTTCGTCGAGGGCGGCGTTGGCGCGGGCGAAGCGGCCGGGCTTGGAAAGTTCCTGGCGGGGAACGATCTTGTCTTCGAGTTTGGAGAGGGCGCTGAGCAACTCGCTGGCTTCGAAAGGCTTGACGATGAAGCCGTCGGCGCGGACGCGCTTGGCTTCTTCCGGCTTGAAAGGCTCGAGTTTTCCGACCGTCAGCAGAACGGGAATGCGCGCGGTTTCCTGAGTTTCTTTGAGGCGCTGGCAGACTTCGAGGCCGCTGTAGCCGGGCATGTAGACATCGAGAACGATGAGTTCGGGCTTGGCTTCGGCGATCTTTTTCAGGGCGGCCGAACCATTGTTCACGGTAAGGACTTCGTAGCCCGCATCCGCGAGGATTTTCCGGCCCATATTCTGGGCGGTTACGCTGTCGTCGGCGAGCAGTATCTTCCTGGCCAAAGGTATCCTCTAGTGAGGGGAGATAACGCGAAGGTAACCCGGCGCACAACCTAAGTCAACGCTACCGACGGGAAGTAATACGTTACCAGTGGTCAACACCTAGTGGGGACGGGGGTTGGGGTGAGTTTTCCTTAGCGGCTAAGCCGATGAGATCGTGGACTTCTGAAATGCAAAAACATTCACCACAGAGGACGCAGAGGGCACGGAGGGTTGGCGGACGAATGCGTCCGCCACTCCATAAAGCCGCTTTAGAACGGGACTATTTTTTTCAGGCCCTTCTTTTTCTTCTTCTTGCTGCTGGAGATGTCCTGGTCGGAGGCAGGGGTGGAATCGGCCGCGGCTGTTGCTGACGAGGATGATTGTCCCTGCTGGATTTCGTTGACCTGCGGCGGCGGCGGCAAATTCTGGTCGCCGGTGTTGGGTTTCAACTCGTTGGCGTCGGCGGGCGTAGGCTTTAGCTCGTTGGGGTCGGGTTGAGCATTGGGCTTGAGTTCGTTTGGATCGGGCGCGGGCGGCTGTGCGCTCGCGTCGGTTGGCGGCTGGAGCGGCGAGCCTCCGGGCGGCGTGGTGGCGTCGGCGGAAGTTGGCAATTCGGGCTTGATGATTTCGGCGCCGATCTTGCCGCTGACGTCGCTGCGTCCGGCGTTGATGGCATCGCGGGTTTCGCTGGCGACAACCTGGTTGCCGCTGACCGGGGTGGGATCGACTAGCGTGGGTTCGCCGACTCGAGCTGCCTGGGCTACATCGGGACCTTTCTTGATCAGGCCCATCAGTTTTTCCGCGGTGGTGGATTCGCGGCGGCTGGCAATCTCTGCTTCGTTTTGCTTCACCGCGGCCTTGGTCGGCCGCTGAGCGGGCAGATGCAACGAGCCGAGCCGCTTCTTGGCATCGTCGGAGCGGTCCATTAACGGATAGCGGGTGAGAATTTTGTTGTAAGCGTCGCCGGCGTTCCTGGCGAGGCCTTCGATCATGTGCGCCTTGGCCGCTTCGGTGGCGCAGCCGCGCGGCAGTCCTTTGGCGTCGCAAGTGGGAGCGGCGCGGAGGCGCGTGATCTGGCCTTCGTAATTTTGTCCCAGCAGATAAAGGGCTTCGTCGGCGCGGCTGTAGAGGGGATATCTGTCGACTAGAGATTGCAGGCGTGCGATCGAAGCGGGATAGGATTCGCGCAGGTAGTAGAAGCGGCCGATCTCAAATTCGCGCTCACCTAAAACTTCCTGCACTTCCATCAAACGTTGCTTGGCCTCGGGGACAAGCTTGCTGTCGGGGAATTGCAGAATGACTTTGCGGTATTCGTCTTCCGCGCGCATGGCGTGCGTGTAGTCGCGGTCGGCCTTCTCCATCTGCTGGTAGTGGATGTTGGCTTTTTTCAGCTGCGCCTCGGCCGCTTCCGGCATGTTGGGGAAGAAGGTGATGAAGTCGTCGTATTCCTGCTCGGCCTGCGCCAGAGCGGCGGTGCCGCCTTCCGCGTACCACGAATCGCCGACGGCCAGCTTGGCGCGCGCGATGAACTCGGAGTCAGGATAAGTGTTGATGAGGGTCTGCAGCGTGAGGCGGGCGACATCAAAGCGGTTGTGGCGCATCGCATCCATGGCCTTGTCGAACAGGACCTTATCAGGCTGCTTGGAGCCGACCCCAGCCAGCGGATTAACAGACTTCTTGTTGGTGCAGGCTGCGGTGAAAGCCAGCAGAGCGCCGAGCGCGACGATCAACGGAATGCGACGGGACAGATTGGGCATATGAACTCGACGTTTCAAAGTTTCAATGTTTCAAAGTTCAAGTGGCAAAGTGGCAATGTGACAAAGTGGCAAGGTCAAACCAAAAACTCGAAAATCTCGCGACGGCTACTTCGAAACCTTGAAACTTTGAAACCGTGAAACTTTGCCACCTTGTCACATTGCCGCTTTGCCACCTGCTCTTACTACACTTTCAGCAGCGCTGCCTCGGTGGCCGCTTTCAGCAATACTTCCGCATTCTTCTTTGGATCGCCGTTGCCGAAGACGGCGTTGCCCGCGACCAAAATTTCTGCTCCGGCGCGGACCACTTCGTGAACAGTATCGAGCGCTACGCCACCATCTACTTCGATGCGGTAGTTCAGGCCGCGTTGTCCGCGGATCTCGGCTAAGCGGCGCATTTTGTGCAAAGTGGACGGAATGAACTTTTGCGCTCCGAAGCCGGGATTCACTGACATTACGAGAACATAATCCACAATGTCGAGCACTTCATCCAGCGCATTCACCGGGGTCGCTGGGTTAATCACAACTCCCGCATGGCAGTCATGGCTCTTGATGAGGTGCAGCGTGCGATTCAGGTGACGGCAGGCCTCCTGATGCACGGAGATCCAGTCAGCGCCGGCCTCGGCGAAGGCCGGGATGAATTCGTCGGGATTCTCGATCATCAGGTGACAGTCGAGCGGCAACGCAGTCACCCGACGCAGCGATTTTACGACCGGCGGCCCGAGCGTGAGGTTGGGGACGAAGTGTCCATCCATGATGTCAACGTGGATGACACTGCCGCCGCCCTCGCCCGCGGCACGGACCTGTTCGCCCAGACGGGCGAAATCAGCCGAAAGAATCGACGGTGCCAGTTCGATCAACCCGGGGCCTCAGATAAAGCGCTTGTGGAAATTTTAGCACGGGGAGTTGGGACGGTCTGTGATTCTCGGCGCGGGTTCGGTCAAGAATGGTGAGACTGATTCTTGGCTCGGGAGCGCGGGCGGGGGCGCCCGCGCCACATGGGAAGTCCCATAAGTGGCTGGGTGCGTGGTTATTCGCAGGGATTCTTCGACTCCGGGCTCGCATCCGCTCGCCCTGCGCTCAGAATGACAAAAAGCGGAATCAGTTGTTTGAGCTGGCTGCGCCGGACTTGGTTGTGGTGTTTCCCAGATTCTTCATTTCTTTCTGCATACTGTCTTTCCAATCGCTGAGATATTTGCTGAGCAGCGGCATGGCAGCCTGCGAGCCTTCGCGCATGACTTCGGGCAGCACGGTCAGAACTTTCTGGCCGACGGGCGACGAATAAAACGTGTTCATGGCTGCGATGTCGCCCTTGGTGAAATGATTCTGGTAGGCGGGAATCATGGCTTCGGTGATCTGGTCGACGGGCATGTTCTTGATCAGATCGTTCATCGACTTCTTGAAGAAGGTGTCGAACTCGGGCGGCACCGAGCCTTTTTCTTTCTGAATCTGATCGCGGAAGAGCTGCTCCATGGCGCTGACTTGCACTTCCATGGTTTTCTGCATGAGATCGTGCGAGTGCATGGTCTGGAGGTAGAGAATCACGTCGTCTTTGGACGCGGGTTCGTCGGCGTTCTGCGCGAAGCAGGGAACAACGAAGCAAAATGAGGCGAAGATCAGCAGGGCCGTGATGGTGAGCAGACGTTTCATGGCGTTTTTCTCCAAAAGAATCTTTATCCGAGCAGGCTTAGATTAACGCACGGAGAGCGCTTTCCCTATGGCGAAGTGGCGCGCATGTTACTCTCGTGCGGCGTGAGCGCGATCATTCATCCCGGAGCGTTTGAACCCGCAGCCTGGCATCTCGGCACTCTTCACGAAGGCCCGGCGGTGTATGCGGTTATGGCGGTTGTGCTGTGGGGTGCCGCCGATTTTGCAGGCGGTTACGGCTCGCGACGGGCGAACGCATTTGTGCTGACGGCGTTTTCGCATATCTGCGCCTTTGTGTGGATGATGGCGATCGCGCTGAACAGTCATGGCGAGATCCCTTCGCGCGCGAGCATCCTGTGGGCGCTGCTGGCTGGCGCGGTGGGGGGATTTTCTCTCGCGATTTTCTACGGGGCGCTGGCTTCGGGGCAGATGGGCCTGACGGCGCCGATTTCAGCGCTGATCGGAGCGGCGATTCCCACGCTGGCCGGTATTGCCATGGAAGGCGCGCCTAGCCGATGGACGATGGCTGGCTTTGTGCTGGCGCTGTTAGCGATCTGGCTAATTACACGGCCGGAGGGAGGCGCGGCGGAGGGACGTCCTGCGGGCGTAGCGCGAGCGGCGCTGGCGGGAGTTGGATTTGCGGGATTTTACATCTTCATCCACAAAGCAACGGGATCGGCGGCGTGGGTGGCGGCGATTTCGCGTATCGGATCGTTCAGCGCAACCGCCACCGCAGTGTTGGTGACGCGCGCACCCATCCGACTCGATCGTCCGCGGGTGGCGCTCGGCGCCGCGGCGGGATTTATGGATATTTCGGCGAGCGCGCTTTTCATCGTGGCCAGCCAGCATGGCCGTATGGATGAGGCGGTCGTGATTACGTCGCTGTATCCGGCGATGACGGTGCTGCTGGCGCGGATTGTGTTGAAAGAACACTTCAGCCCGTGGAGATTCGTGGGCTTGCTGGCGGCGCTGGCGGCAGTGCCGCTGATCGCGGCGGGGTAGGGCATCTATTCTAGAACTTGGGATCATGTATTGTTTTTCATTGTAATCCATTGTAAATAAATGATATTCTCTATTCTCGAATAGAGAATGTATGGATTTGCGCCCACAGGATATAGTGCTCGTTCTGAAACTCGTGGCTACTTCGCCATCATGGAGCTTCGGCAGGTTAGGAAAAGAACTGTCGATGAGCGCTTCGCACGCGTTCGATTCTGCGCGCCGAGCTGAGAGACTGCATCTGTTGCGTATCTCAACTGCTCCCCCTTCGCCTCCAAGGGCACGCGGGGTCTTGCTTGAGCCGATACGAACCAATCTAAGAGAATTTCTCATACACGGAGTCAGATACGTGTTTTCCGTCGAGCGTGGCGGTGTCACGCGTGGTGTCCCTACCGCCGAAGCAGCCTCTCCCCTTCGCGAGTACTTTCCTGAGCCGTCCGTCTTACAGCCGGTTTGGCCCGACCCCAAAGGACCGGTTCGAGGCACCGCATTCTCGCCGCTGTATAAGAATGTGCCCCAGGCCGCACGTCAAGATCCGAAGCTTTACGAACTCCTTGCCCTAGTCGACGCTATTCGTGAAGGACGGGCTCGTGAGCGAGAGATCGCGATCCGTGAGCTAACTGCAAGGATCGACGATCACCAGTCCATACGCTAATGAGTATTCGGCCAGACGATCCAAATCTGAAGCAGCTTATAGACGCCGCGATAAAGCTCAGGCCGTTGCTGGATGAGATCGTGTTTGTTGGAGGCTGCACTACGGGGTTGCTGCTCACTGATCCTGGTGCCGCCCCCGCTCGTGCAACCATTGATGTTGACGCGATTATTGAAGCAGCGTCTTACGCGGAATTCGTGGTCGTAGAAAATCGATTACGGGAAATAGGCTTTGGTCAGTCTGCCACGGCGGGGCCGATTTGCCGGTGGGTCCACGGAGACTTGATACTCGACCTAATGCCGACAAACGCAAGCATCCTCGGGTTCAGCAACCGCTGGTATCGGCCTGCACTGCAGAATGCTGACAAGATTCAAATTGGAGGGCACGAAATCAAGGTCATCACGGCCCCGTACTTTCTCGCCACAAAGCTTGAGGCATTCCGAGGGTGAGGCAACAATGACTATCAGATGAGCCGTGATCTCGAAGATGTCATTACCGTGATTGACGGACGCATCGAACTTATCGACGAGATTTCTCAGTCCGTGCCCGAGATCCGTCAGTATCTTTGCGATGAATTCCGTGCTTTGCTCTCGAACCGTGAGTTTCTCGATGCCCTTCCTGGGCATTTGCTGCCAGACGAAGCTAGTCAGCAGCGTATTGGTCTGATCGTAGAACGAATGCGTAAGCTAATTTCAATGGGTTGAACCATGGCGCTGATTGAAGTTCGAAACCTCGTAAAAGTCTTCCCGCACAGCGAGTCGCCGTTTGGGCCGAAGGCTGGCGCCGGGGTGCGGGCCGTCGACGATGTGTCACTCGAGATTCATGCTGGTGAGACGCTTGGGTTGGTGGGCGAGTCGGGGTCGGGCAAGAGCACGCTGGGGCGGCTGATCTTGCGGTTGATCGAGCCTACATCGGGGGCGGTTTTCTTTGAGGGACGCGACTTACTTTCTGCCGGCCGGAACGAGATGCGACGGTTGCGGCGCGACTTGCAGATTATTTTTCAGGATCCGTTTGCCTCGCTTGATCCGCGATTTCGCGTGGAGGATGTGGTGGCGGAGCCGCTGATCATTCATAAGCTGCAAAAAGAGAGCTCCGATGCCCAAACGAACCGGGAAGGGCACGACTTCAGTCGTGCCGCAAGTGGAGGCTCAAAGGCTGCGGCTTCAGCTGCTGAGGTCAAAGCTCGCGTCGCTGAGTTGCTGCGCGCCGTCGGGCTGGATGAATCGGCGATGCGGCGGTATCCGCATGAATTTTCCGGGGGACAGCGGCAGAGGATCGGGATTGCGCGCGCGCTGGCCCTGCGGCCAAAGTTTATTGTTTGCGACGAACCGGTGTCGGCGCTCGACGTGAGCGTGGGGGCGCAGATTGTGAATCTGCTGCAGCAGTTGCAGCGGGACTTTGGGCTGACGTATCTCTTTATTTCGCACTCGATGCCGGTGGTGCGCTATCTTTCGACGCGCATTGCAGTGATGTATCGCGGAAAAATCGTCGAAGTGGGTGAGACTACGCAGATTACCGAGCGGCCTAGGCATGCGTATACGCGCAGCTTACTAGAAGCCACTCCGGAACTGGCCCAATCCGGGAGCTAGTCTGCGCCGTCGTGTCCAAACGAGTGGCGAAAGGTCTTGCAACCAATCTTGCTCGCGGCTACTCTTATAACCTTTTGGACGGTTTCGTGGCCACGACGACTTCGACTTCTTTTTCACTAAGTGTTCCCCGGGAAACCAGCACTTACAGGAACATCGCAGAACTGGCGCTGGGCTTCGGCATCATTCTGATGGTGCTGTGGGTTCCTCCGCATGAGCAGACTTTTCTTGCCCCGCTCGCCCTGCTGGTGACGTTGTCGCTGGTGCTGCTGCGTCGGCAGAGTCTCAATGAGTTGGGCCTTGGGCTGCGCGGATTGACGCGGTCGCTGTGGATTCTGCCTGCAACCGTGGGCGTGATGATTGCCAGTGTCCTGGCGGCTAAAGCCATCGGTACTTTTCATGCGCTGTATCAGGCCGACTTTCGGCACGTCGCGGGATATGTTCTCTGGACGCTTTACCAGCAGTTTCTTTTGCAGGATTGCTTTATGCCGCGCCTGGCCCGGCTGATGAGCAGCGACTCAGCCGTTGCGGTTACAGCTGTGCTCTTCGCGGTGGCGCATCTGCCGAATCTTCCGCTCACTGCGGCTACGCTGGCGTGGGGAATGGTTTCGTGCCTGCTCTTCCGGCGCTATCGCAACGTCTATGCAATCGGCATTGCGCAGGGATTGCTGGGGCTTACTTTCGCGGTGTGCGTGCCGGATGCGCTGCATCATCATTTGCGGGTGGGGCTGGGATTTTTGAGGTATCCGGGGTAGGGTGTTGGGGCTTGGGTGTTGGGGCTTGGGTGTTCGATCCGCGAATTTAGGCGGACCGCCGAATCTGCGAAAGCCCAACACCTAACACCCACCGCCCAAGACCTAGTTTAAAACCACCACGTCCACAGCCAATCGACAAACGTGTGCGTAATCGCCGACGCCGCAACGCGGCGCTGGTCGCGCCAGGCGCGTCCGTAGAAAATTCCGGCGATGGATGCGAGCACAACGTAGCGCCAGTTGAAATGGGCTGTGCTGGCGCCGAGGCGCTTGTTGAAGTGCGACAGGCCGAACAGCACTGAGGCGGTGAACAGTGCGGCGGTGCGTCCGAGGCGGCGTTCGAGAAGATTCTGCACCCAGGCTCGGAAGAACAGTTCTTCGAGCACGGCGACGAAGACGAAAATTCCCGCCCAGGTGAGCAGAGCCCACCCGACGCTCGGCGCATTTGGATGTGGATGAATAAATCCCAGCAGCGATCCCAGCAGAATCACCGCGGGCGCGAAGAACAGCAGCTCGCGCAGTCCGGTCTTCCAGTCGCTCCAGCGCAGGTGAAAATCGAAGCCGGCGCCGCTGAGTTTTCTAATTTCGAGAAATCCGTAAAGGCCCGCATCGACAAGCAGAAGATTACCCAGACCGCGCAGCCCTGCGGGCCATGCACTGTCGAACCAGCGCAAGTCGACGGCCAGGCCGAGCGCGAGGAGAATGATGGCGTCGCGCCAGTTGCCGCGCTGCTCGGGGTCTGCCTGCGCCGCTTGCTGCAGCAACCACGCCATCACAGCTGGAACAGCGAGATAGACCGCGAACCACGTCCAGAAAAACATGTGTTGCGAAGCCGCGAGGAGCGCGTAGGGCAGCGCCAGCGTCGCGGGCGCGAGCGTGCGCAGCAGAGGCGGCCAGCGCTCGATCGCATGGGTCACGCGCTTGACGGCGAATCCAAAAGCAGCCGCAGGCGCGAGTTCGATCAGGAGCACGGTCGCTGCGATGGGAGTGGCGTTCTGCATGGAGTGAATATCTTAATTTGTGAGATGCGTGCGAAGTGCTCGGTTAACCGGTGATTTGTCATCCTGAGTACAGCGAGCGCGCATGCGCTCGCGGAGTCGAAGGATCCCTGCGATCTTGGGTGCGCTTGCATTCTTTGACTTCAGCCGCAGTTTTTGTGGCAGGGATCCTTCGACTGCGTTTTCGTGCGCGTTCGCGCACGAAAACTTCGCTCAGGATGACAAAACTTCTTCAGCACCCAGTACTCGATACTCGGTACCCACATCGCTTGTCTCGCGGCGGGGCTCCGACTAGAATTCCGACGAATCGGTTTCTTGAGGAGGTATCGATGGCCGCCGCTCCGGTCGTACCCGCACCGCCCGCTCCCGAGGCAGCGCCGCTCTCGCAGGGCGCGCGCATTATTAATACATTCATCGCTCCATCCAAGACGTTCACTGATCTGCGCCGCAGCGCAGCGTGGTGGGCGCCGTTTCTGCTCCTGGTGATTGTGTCTTCGGCACTGGTGTTTACCGCTGGGCAGAAAATCGGATTCCGCAAGATCATGGAAAACCAGATGCAGTCCCAGCCCAAGGCGCAGGCACGACTGGAAAACCTGCCGGCGGATCAGCGCGAGCGGCAACTGGATGCAGGCGCGAAATTCACCGGCATTTTTTCGTACATTTTTCCGATCTTCCTGCTGCTGATCTGGCTCTTCGTCGCCCTGGTCAATTGGGCTACTTTCAGGGTGGCCGTTGGAGCCGACATCAGTTTCGGAAAGTCGCTGGCTATCATCATTTATGCCACCCTTCCGCTGACGCTCAGGAGCGTGCTCTCGATAGGCTCGGTACTGGCCGGCGTGAATGCCGACTCTTTTTCGTTCCAGAACCCTCTGGCCAGCAACCCTGGCTACTTCATGAACCCGGCCGACGGCGTCTTTCTGTATGGAATTGCGACGGCCGTGGATATTTTCATGATCTGGACGCTAGTCCTGACGGCGATTGGTTTTGCCTGCGTCGCCAAGATCAAAACCGGCACGGCTTACGCCGTAGTCTTCGGATGGTGGGCCGTCCTCACGATCGCTGTTACAGGTGTTTCGGCAGCATTCTCTTAAAGATTTCCACCGTTCAGGCCGAAACAGAGGGCTTTGGCTGTGACAAATGTCACAGCCAGCTCGTGTTTCTGTCTGCGAGAATCCCATGATTTGCTGGAGGGCAGTATGCGATCCAAGTTCTCCTTGTTGTTCGGGCCGCAGTTCAGCGCGCTCGGGGCGCTCGCAGTGCTCATCGTGTGTTCCGGCGTGATGCAGGCGCAGACTGCGACCGCGGCGCAGTGCCTGGAGTGCCATACCAAAGTCACGCCCAATATTGTTTCCGACTGGAAGCTGAGCAAGCACAGCCAGGCTGAGGTCACTTGCGTCGCCTGCCACGGCGACCAGCACACGTCGGCGAGCGACGTTTCAAAGGTGAAGATTCCCACGCCGGAGACCTGCGCGCAATGCCACGAGCAGCAAGTCGCACAGTTTCACAAAGGCAAGCACGCCATGGCGTGGGCAGCGATGAAGGCCATGCCGACCATCCACTGGCAGCCCATGGCGATGACCCAGGGCGAGAAGGGATGCGGCGGATGCCACAAGATCGGCGACAAGACGCTGACTGAACTGGTCGAGCTGCGGCAGAACGGCTCGGGAACGGAGTTCGGCGCAGCGCAATGCGACGCCTGCCACACCCGCCATACCTTCTCGGCAATGGAAGCGAAGCAGCCCCAGGCGTGCGAGACTTGCCACATGGGTTTCGATCATCCGCAGTGGGAGATGTATTCGGCCTCGAAGCACGGCGTGCGCAATGAGATGAAGCAGAAGGGCGTGCTCTCGTATCAGGCCGCCGCGCCCACGTGCCAGACCTGCCACATGCAGGATGGCAATCATGAAGTGCGCACCGCCTGGGGATTTCTCGCAGTGCGACTGCCGCTGCCGGAAGACAAGCAGTGGGCCGCCGATCGCGCCGCGATTCTGCAGGCGCTGGGAGTGCTCGATCCGCAAGGCCAGCCGACGAGCCTGGTCGGAGTCGTGAAGGCAGCCGACGTGGCGCGGCTGACGCAAGAAGACTGGCAGCGCGAGCGCGACAAGATGCTGAAGACCTGCAATCAGTGCCACTCGGGCAATTTTGCCAAGCAGCAACTCGAGCAGGGCGACGAGATGATCAAGAACGCCGACCACCTGATGGCGGAGGCAATCCGGGTGGTTGCCGGGCTCTACAAAGATGGCGTGCTGCGAAAGCCAGAGAACTATGCGTATCCCTTCCCGAATCTGCTGGCGTTTCACGACGCGCCGACGGTGATCGAGCAGAAGCTGTTTGTGATGTATCTCGAACACCGCATGCGGACGTTTCAGGGAACGTTTCACGCCAGCCCGGACTACGCGCTCTGGTACGGATGGAGCGAGATGGTGCGTGATCTGACGGAGATCAAAGAGCTGGCGGCGCAGATGAGGCGGGAGAAGCAGGGACCGACGGTGAAACCGGCCACATTGAAATAGGGCTTGGCGACGGGACGAGAGATCGGGCATCCGGGTGTTGCCGGGCCGTCGCGATTTGCAGGGATTCTTCGACTCCGGGCTCGCGTTCGCTCGCCCTGCGCTCAGAATGACAGGTGGTTAGGGTTGATGTGCTGACCGCGGGCGGAAAAAATCATCCCGCGATTGATTCTATTGCTTGTACCAGTTCTGCGGGCAAGTTGAGGTTGAGGCTCGCCAGGTCTTGCCGCATGTGGTCGGCATTTGTGGTGCCCGTCAGCGGCAGGATTCCGATGGCTCGGGCGAAGGCAAAGATCAGCTGTGGCGGGCTGACTCCCATCTTGTCGGCAAGCGACATCAGCGGAGGATGATTTACCACTTCCTGATTCGCCGTGAGCAGCGAAAATCCTTGATAGATAATCTTTCTTTCCGCGCAAAATCTCCGCACATCGCGATCCCATCCCATATGGGCGAAGCAGCGATTCTGAACGAAATGCGGCACTTCGAGCCCTGCGGCCGCCATCTGCTCAAGATGTTCGATAGAGAAGTTGCTCACTCCGAGCAGGCGCGTGCGGCCGGCGTCGCGTTCGCGGCGCATCGCTTCCCACACTTCGGAATCGGCGTCCGCCCAGCCATATCCGGAGGACGGGCCGTGCAGAACGAAGCTGTCGACATGATCGGTGGCAAGATGGTCGAGCGAACTGGCTAGAGATTGCTGCACCTGGGAGGACAAACTGGCGGAGGGATCATAGGGCAGGCGGTGATCCTGGCCCCGTCGATAGGTGAACTTGGTCTGCAGAAACAAATCGGCGCGGGTCACGATGCCGGCGCGATAGGCGGCGGCTAATCCCTCGCCGGCTCCGGCTTCGAAGTAATGGCGGCGCTGGTTGGCCGTGTCGATGGCGCGGAATCCGGCGCGGAGCGCCTGTTCCACGAGGGAAGCGGTACGGCCTTCCTTCCAGGCAGTGCCGTAAAGAAATGAAGGAGCGTCGGAGGGCATCGCGACATTGTGACATGGCGGGATTTGGCGTTTGAGGGCGGATGACCGATCGTCCGCTTCCGGTATATCCTTGAGGCTCTCAGGAGGGTCCCCCGTGAAACGCATTTTTGCCTCGGTCTGTCTTTTCCTTGCTGCGACGGTGGCATTCGCCCAGACTCCGTCGTCTTCCGCCAAGTCCGCCGGTGGCGCGGCGCCGGCAGCGACGACGAAAGATCCGGTCGCCACGTCGCTGCGACTGATGCTGCAGCGATCGCAGAACAACACGGTCGGAGCGGTGGAAGCCATGCCGGCCGACAAGTTTTCCTACAAGCCCACGCCTGACCAGATGACCTTCGCTCACTTGGCGACCCATGTCGTCGAGTTCAACAACTCATTCTGCGCCAAAGCGGCCGACGTTGCCGCGCCGAAAGTGGACGAGCCCAAAGAGAGCGATTCCAAAGATCAACTTGTGGCGGCGGTGAAGGCTTCGTACACCTTCTGCAACGATGCCTTGGGCAAAATGGACGACTCGAAGCTGGGCGACACGATTGAGCTCTTCGGCGGGCGGCAGGGTCCACGCGCCATGGCGGCCTTGATCCTGTCGAGCGGATGGGCCGATCACTACAGCGCGGCAGCGATGTATCTGCGGATGAACGGGATTACGCCGCCAAGCGCGCAGAAGAAGTAGGCGGAGTCGGTGGCCGCTCAGCTACTGAGTACTGAGTACCGAGTACCGAGTACCGGGTACTACTTAATCTGCACCAGTTCGTTTTCAGTCGCGTCTACAGCGGTCGGCGTTGCCGCCGCATTCTGCGGTGCGCGCCAGGAGTCGAAGATCGACACCTGGTGCACGCAGGAGACGGTGCAGTTGGGGGCGCAGGATTTTTCGGTGAGATATTCGCGACGGAGATCGTTTCGAGTGTAGGTTTCGAGCGGCACGGCGGGGTATCCGCGCTGCTGCGAGCAGTAGTGCACGAGGCCGTTCTCGCAGATGTAGAGATAACGCGCGCCGGCGCGGCATCGCCAGTCGTTAGGCAATCCCTTCGCAATATTGTCCTGAAAGGCATTCACGCGAGTAAAGCTGCTTTTTTCGAGCGCCTGCATTTCGTGGTAGATGCGGCGCTCTGTGTCGTTGAGCGGCTGGAGTTGGCCGCTGCCGTCGTGAATGATGCCGATCGTCGAAGTAAATCCCAACTCGACTGCGCGCTTGCCGATGACAAGAGCGTCTTCGGGATGCGCGATGCCTCCTCCGACAACTGAGTTGATGTTTACGTGAAAGTCGGCGTGCTCGGCGAGCAGCTGCAGCTTCTTGTCGAGAACTTTCAGACTTTTCTTGGATACTTCGTCCGGGTTGACGTTGTCGATGGAGATCTGCAGCCATTCGAGTCCGGCGCGGTTGAGGCGCTGGATGCGCTCGGCGACGAGTAGGTATCCGTTCGTGATGAGTCCGGCGATCATACTGTGAGAGCCGCCGTTGCCACGAATGCGGCGGATGACGTCATCGAGTTCGGGATGCATCAACGGCTCGCCGCCGGAGATGGTGACGACCGCAGTGCCGAGGGCTCCGAGCTTGTCAATGCGGCGGTACATCTCGTCGATCGGCACCGGCTTCGAGAAGTCGTCGAACTCGTTGCAATAGGTGCAGGCGAGATTGCAGCGGCGCATGGGAATGATATGCGCCAGCAGAGGATGGTCGGTCGAGGCCAGGGCGCGGGCGGCCATTCTCGCTCCGCGCAAGTTGCGGTGCAGGGCTTTGGCGCGACGGCGCAGGGTGGTCAGGGCGGAAGGCATGAGGATTAACTTCTATTACAACATATTGGCTCTGAGCCCGCATGGGGCGGGGCACTGGACTGCGAGATTCGTGGGCTGAATTGCGAGTGGGATTGCCGGAAGAGTGACTGGCTGGTTGAGCGAGTCTTCGCGGCGACGGCTCAGGACAATAGCTGGTGCCCGGCTTCTCGGAGGATATTGAGCGCCCTTCCGGCGAATTCTTCCTGGATCAGCACGTAGTCGGTGTCGAAGGTGGAAATCGCGAAAATGGGGACGCGGTTCGACGATAGCGGCTCAATGAAGGCCAGCAGAACGCCGGTAAGCGAGAAGGGAAACGGGCCTTCGAGCTTAAGGCAAGTCCAGCGACGAGGCGAATGCGGCCCGGCGGGAACATTGTCGGCCGGGCAGACGATGGAGAGTTCGTCGGCAGTGCGAGTGACCGAGGTGAATTCGCCCTTGGAGGCCCACTCGGGAATGGACTCATCTGGGGCGAGGCGCACGATGGCGTAGGCGCCGGAGAGGTGTCGGAATCTAAGTTGGTGCTTCGACGCCGAGATCGAATCGCTCATGACTTAGGGGTGAGCCTTTATATCAGCTTACGCAGGAAGACGCTGGGCCAGATTGCCGAAGGGATCGAAGACCTCAAGATAGGAAGTGCCGCCCAGCCGATCTGCGAAGACCGCGACACAGACTCCGTTGCTATTCTTGGAGGAAGGATAGCGTAGCGCACAGTAGCGCGTCGAAGGCAACGCGGCCCAGGCGCTGCGTCGGAGCCTCTCCGGTTTTGTCCTGCTCGAAAATCCAGGCACCGGTCAGCTCCTGGTGACTGGTGGCAAGATCGCTTTGAGTGTGCGCAGATGTCAGGTCCAACGTCTCGCCCAGAATTCCTTCGACTGAGATGTACACGAGCGGCGGGCCTTTTATCTTGCTGAACATCACGTTGTTGGTTAGCACGCGGCCAACCTCGGCCAGAGCCGTAATCGGCTCCTCCGCCAGGTAGATGACCTCGAAGGTGTTGGGCTTGTTGTAGCGGCCGCCATTCTTGATCGAGCCGATTCCCCAGAGCGGGCGCGGCTTCGGCGGGACATAAGTGAAGCCGGAACTGATGACGACTCCAGGTTCTGGCTCGTATGTGATCGTCACCTCTGCTGGCTGGTCTGGGATGGCTGCCGGCGAAACCGCCGGGCCGCTCGGAGTCATGAGTCTCGTCTCGCGAGAAACCATCTTGTCGAAGGGAACAAAGCGGCTGAAAGGGCCGTTCAGCGGGACCGGTTTGATCTGTTCAAGGACTCGGCGTAGGTCGTCATCGCACA